>Ga0255342_1000312_pt1 | contig 86754 bp, 75 predicted proteins | sample wastewater_treat_3_FD_192416 | JGI IMG/M metagenome (GOLD analysis project Ga0255342, IMG submission 192416) | Wastewater microbial communities from Lulu Island WWTP, Vancouver, Canada - plant14 | ecosystem: Engineered > WWTP > Wastewater > Unclassified | place: Canada: Vancouver, British...
AAACAACAATAAGCTTAAGATGATTAAACGCCTATCCTATGGACGGTGTAGTCTCCAATTACTAAAAGCGAAACTTCTTCTGCCTACTATTTTTTTACCTTCAAATACTCATATATGAGGAAGAGCCCTCTACATGCGGAACGGTGGCTCAACTTAGGTCGGAATATTCAACATCTGCCAATACATCCTCATCGCGGTCAAAAAACCGCTGCACTAGAGCACATTCCAATGAACTTTCTTCCATAGGCAGATATCTTCCTTTCACCCTATATACCGTAAAGTAAGGTCAAAAGGTTTCAGTTGGTTTCTTATGTCAGAATAGCAGTTTTGGGATATGGATAATGGTTGTTCCGATCGTTTTCCAATACGCTCGCTCAAACGAGGGGCAGTATCGATGAACAGTTTTTTAATTTAATTTGAAATATTGGATATGCGCCTGCCACCCGTGTGCAATTTTTCAACTTAAATCGATTTTCCGTATTATATGCCCGGAACTGATGTGCAGTTTTTCAACTTAATTCGAAATATTGGATATGCGCCTGCCACCCGTGTGCAATTTTTCAATTAGTATCGAATTCCTGGACTGCGCGCTCGACACCAGTGTGCAATTTTTCAATTAGTATCGAATTCCTGGACTGCGCGCTCGACACCAGTGTGCAATTTTTCAATTAATATCGAATTTCCGGACTCTGCGCCAAAATCAGAAATCAGTGGTTTTTCAACTTAAATCGATTTTTTGGACTTTACGCTTTCAATCACTGAAAAGGAGGGGCTCTCTAATTTTTTGAGACAGCCCCTTCGCCACTAATTTGATGGGTTTTTCGGATCAGAGCGAGGCGGGGAGATCACGCGAGAATTTCTCCGCGAGTTTCTCTTGCCAGTCAGATAGGGGAGCGAGTTTGCCGAGAAAAAAGCGCAAGATCTTCGGCTCATGCTCAAAGCGCAGACCTCCGATCAGGTCGCGGTTTTCATAGAGCCACGTCACGCGGTCGATCGCGTAGTCGATCTGGCTCATGGTGAAGACGCGTCGCGGCATGGCGAGGCGTAGAAGTTCCATTTCTGCCAAGGTCTCATTGCCTTCGGCGTCTCTACTCTCACTGAGCGTTCCGCGTTCCATCCCGCGGATACCGCAGGCGATGTAAGTCGCGGCTGCGAGTGCCGCGGCGGGGTACTGCTCTTGCGGGATATGCGGTACGAAGCGGGAGGCGTCGAGATGGCAACCGAGTCCGCCCGCCGGCGTTACGACCGGAACACCGCGCTTCTCGAGTTCGGCAACCATGTAGGCGATGAATTCCGGACCCTGCGAAATGACGGAAAGATCCATTGTCTCCTCAAGTCCGACGGCGATCGCCTCAATTTCACGGACCGACATACCGCCATAGGTGAGAAATCCCTCGTTCAGCACAATCAGCTCTTTCAACGGATCGACGAGCTCGCTCTCTTTCATGCAGATGCCGCCCCCGCGCGCAAAGCCGAGCTTTCTCGCCGAGAAGTAGATGATGTCGCACTGATCGCAGACTGCCCGCATGATCTCTCGTATCGAAAGGTCCTTACACTCATTATCCCTGATTTTCAAGAAATAGAGGTTGTCCTGAAGAAGCGACGCGTCCATGACAAGCGGGACGCCGTGTTTCCGACAGATCGCGGATGTCTCTTTCAGGTTGCCAAGGGAGAATGGCTGTCCGCCGATCAGGTTCGTACCGGCTTCAACACGGACAAACGGCACCCGACCTTTCTTTTCTTTCAATAGCTTCGCCAGCGCCTCGGTGTCGAGGTTGCCCTTAAACGGATGGTCGCTTTGGCAACGAAGCCCTTCCGGTAAAAGAAGTTCGACGACTTCACCGCCGCAGCGCACGATGTGCGCTTTCGACGTCGTAAAGTGGTAGTTCATCGGGACGATATCGCCCGGTTTTACGAGCAGATCGGCGATCACCTTCTCACAGCCGCGACCCTGATGAGCCGGCAGAAAGTGATCCATACCGAAAATATCGCGCACCGTCTTCTCGAGTCGGAAAAAGGACTCGCTGCCTGCGTAGGCGTCGTCTGCCTGCATCATCGCCGCCTGTTGGCGGTCGCTCATGGCATTGACGCCGCTATCGCTCAGCATGTCGAGAAAGATATCCTTGTTGCGGAGAAGATAGAGATTGCTCGATGCTTCCTTGATGCGTGCAAGCCGCTCCTCGACCGGGAGCAGATTCAGCTTTTGCACGATGCGCACCTTATGGCGCTCGAGCGGGATTTTTCTCCCGTCGAAAAATGAGATTGTTTCCATGCTTTCGTTCCTCCTTAGTGTTCCGCGATGCCTTTAGGCAAGCCGCATATTCCGGCTTCCTTGGAGCCGGTGAGCCCGGGGGACGAAAGGTAATAAAAAACGTCCTCCCCGACAATGTTGTCGAGAGGACGTCTGTCAACGTGATACCACCTCTCTTCGCTTTCACCTCGCAGTGAAAGCCTCTGCCAGTACGCCGATTGCTCACGGCGAAGACCATAGTGGTCGTCTTCACCAAACCGGTTATACCGCTGCGCTGTCACGGGCGCTCCCGTCGTCTCCTACCTCCGGTCGTACGGTCTCAGGACGCTGCTCTCGGAATGTATTCACCTCACCGTCTGCTTTCTGCCTCGCACCACCCGGCATATCTCTGCAAGCTTTCGATGAAACTACTTGTTTCCGGTCATCGCATTTATGACGACTACGATACCACAAAAAAACACATTTGCACAGACATATAATGAAAAAATGTTGAAGGTCGATCTTGATCGATCTTGATAATCTGCACCATAATTAAAATGATAGCGCTACCAAATAACAAGGGGAATATAATAAAGAAGACGCCGGCGAGTTCCATTACTCCACTGTGTACAATCATTATAATTGTGGTTGCCTTGTATTTTTTTATATAATATGACCTTCATATAACTAGTTAAGCGTCAGGAATAGTGCTGTCATGATGATCACGTCTTGCACAAAGTGAATCAACCATGCCCAAAAGAACCCTTTCGTTTCGTGAATGCTTTTCGAAAGGAACCAACCGAGAAATCCCGCCAAGATAACGCCCGGAATTTTCCCCGGTGTGCCGAGGTAATGAACGCCCCCGAAGATAAGTGCCGACAGTGTTTTGGAAATAATCGGATTGAGTTTATGGTATTCGACAATACTTGCAAAGGTATGGCGATAAGTCACCTCTTCGACGAAGCTGTTTACGAGGGCAAACAACACAATCAGCAAGAAAGTTGCGAACGTCAGCGTCTGGATGACGCCGTTTCGGTAAACTTGGAAATAGATGACCACGGCTGTTACAACCGAGATGACGATGGCTATGTTGCGGTCCAGTGTTTTCCAGGTATCCTTGTTCTTTCTCGATATGCCGATCCACGGTTCGGAGATCACGTCACCGTCGATTCGTCTAATCGATAAAAGCCTAATCGATTGAAACTCGGTTTGTAATGCGGTAATAAAGACAATCACTAAGCTCAACGCAAGCGTGGTTGCCTGATAAACTATTGTTCGATTGAGATAGTTCGTACTGAACCAACTGACGGTGAAAAGCGAGTTTTGCATGAGATAGATGATGGCGGCGGTCATCAATCCCACGACTGAAAGGGTAATAAAAAAATTGATGTAAGTCTTTTTCATAAGGTTTCCTCGATTCTTTTGATTGTTTTTTCTAACCATTTGATCGTTGCTTCGTTCTCTACGATTCCATAGTCCAAAACAAGATCATATGAGAGGTTGTCCGGTCTAGTTGAAACGAATTCCTGCAATTCGGAATAGACTTGTTTTCGTTCTTTCAACTCATTGAGAGCATTTCTGAGATCGATCAACAGAGCGGGATAATCATTGTGTTTGCTGACAAACAACTTGAGTAAGAGTTCGTCTCTATAGATCGTTGTGTGCTCATGGTTCGATAACCATTCCGATAAGGTCTTTCGCCCAAGATCAGTAATTTCGTAGATGCTCTTGTTTCTACTTCCTTTTTCCGGCAATTTATCTATGAGTCTTTCGTCACTAAGGATTTTTAACGTTCGGTGAACGTTGCTGTAAGACTCATTCCAGAAATAGCCGATCGATTCTTTTGCAAATTTCGCCAGGTCATAAGCCGACATTTTCTTAATGTTTAAAAGACCCAGCAGAGCAAATTTTGTTGACACGTTAACCTCCTACTGCTTGTACAGAATCTGCATAATGTTGATTAACAGTTTGAAACTCGCGGACATATCTTTCGTGTTGCCTACATTCAGGGCGAAAGTCGCCTTGCTTTTCGGGTCGTACCAAGCGTGTACCCCCGTTACACCGAGATGACCTTGCATTCTCGGAAGATTTTTCAGCAAGAAGAAAAACTCTTCGAAGCGAACCTGCATCATCCCCAGTCCGTAGTGAAGACCTCGAATATAGCGATGATCAAAGGTAGCCATCAGGTCGAGAGATCCTTTGCTGATGAACTGCTCGTTTTGAAGATAATCCAGAAATTTCAATATATCGTTCGCCGTAATCGACAATCCGCCTCCCGAGAAATCGGCGCTTAAGCTTCGGAAAAGATGCACGTCGACACCGTTGATATAGCCGGGAGCCAAAGCCTCTTGATCGAATCCCTCACTGTAAAAACACAGGTGCGTCTCCTGCATATCGGCGGGTTGGAAAAGATAAGATTCGAGTGCTCGATGAAACGGCATTCCGAATGCCGCTTCGACGATAAGCCCGAGTAGGATGTAACCTGTGTCGGAATAGAGAAATTTATCTCCGGGTCTGGCGATGGCTCTTTGTCTTTCTCTCGTATAATTGAGCAGTTTTTCCGGTGTCCAGAAAGTATCGGGATTGTTGAGCATATCGTCGGTAAACGTAGAGCCGTCAAAGGTCTTGCTCTCAAAATAATCGTTTACACCGGAAGTGTGACCGAGCAGATGCTTGACGGTTACTTCTCCCTGATAATCCGTATCCTTAAAGACGAAAAGCTTATCCAGTGTTTTTTGATCCAGAATACGATTGACTTTTGTTTCAAGTCCGAGCTTCTCCTGCTCGATGGCCATGAAAATCAACGTGGCTGTCATGAGCTTGCCCACGCTGGCACTGTGAAAACGTTGATTCGGCACTGTGCTGGAGAAAGAGTACTTGATCCCCTTTGTCGGCACCTTCATGGCAAACTGCAGGGTCTTCATCTTTTTCGCGTTCTTTTTCAATAATTGTTCTATTTTTTCTGTTGGCATAACGGTCATAGCTCCTTTGTGAAATGCTAAGGAGAGCATAACATATCTAATAGATATATCAACAGCCTCGTGATGAATGTTACCCTTCCGCAATAGCTAACAAGTTGCTCATTATTTACTATGTGGGGATTTGCCCGATTCTATCGGTATGAGTATGATTTAGGGGTGAAAACTCTCGAGCGAGAAACCGAAGGTTAAGAAGAGCTGACAAAAAGCATCGAAGTAATTGGTGAGGATAATAGGATCACCTGAAACGATAAGAGTTATTGGACTGTGGCTGAATACAAGAAGAAAATATTGATCAAAAACGGATTCATCTATGACGGTACGCTCGACAATGTACCTTTTACCGGAGATATACTCATTTCAGGCGATCGCATCCGTGACATAGCGCCATCCATAGAATGCGAAGACGCCGCTGTCATCAATGCTGCCGGACGTATGGTAACGCCCGGTTTTATCGATATTCACCGACATGCCGACTTGGCAGTCTTTCGGGAGAGTTTTGGCGTCGAAGAGCTTGCACAGGGAATTACCACTATCGGTATGGGCGTGTGCGGCTTTTCCTTCGCTCCTTATACGGAAAAATCGGAGGGGTTGTACTCTTATGCGTTTCCCATACACGGTCCCTCAATCGATGGTGCCCGATATCCGACGATGGACTCGTATGTGCGAGCACTTTGCCGCATCAATCCGGCAGTCAATGTAGCTACGTTACAAGGACTCGGTGCCATACGTTTAGCGGTAAAGGGCTACGAGTCAAGCAATTTTACCGAGAGGGAGATCCTACTTGCTCAGGAATATGTCCGACAGGCAATCGATTGTGGACTACGCGGTTTTTCCACGGGTCTTATGTACTTGCCGGAGGTCAATAACACAGCTGAAGAATTAATGCGGATCTTGAGACTTTGCCGCGGGAAAGATTTGCTTTACATGCCGCATATGCGTTATGAAGCGTCAGGCTTAGTGGAAGCTGTCGAGGAGAGTATCGCCATCGCAAGAGCCAATGACATGGCGCTGAGCATCAGTCACTTTAAGGTGCTGGGTCCTGATAACTGGCGCATCACGCTGGAGCGTGCCATTGAGAAAATTGAAAATGCCCGGGAGGCGGGCATGGATATCACGGTGGATTTTTACCCCTATCGCGGTACGGCAACGACGATGGCATCCATTTTGCCAACTTCTTTCATGGCGGAAGATTTTTCAACCACTTTGGCAAAAATCACTAAACCGGAAACGATTGACCGACTTCGGCGTTGTTTCAATAATCCCGGTCCGAAAGATGAATGGATTGATCCGAATTTCCGTTGGCGAAATACGATGATCACAGGTGTCAGTCAGCCTGAGAACGAAAAGTATTTGGGTAAAACAATCCGTGAATGTGCAGAGCTTGGCGGATACGGCGATGAAATACCATTCATTGCGGATATTCTGGCTTCCGAAAACGGAAGTGTTACTATGGTCGGTCTTTACATGGATCCCGATGACATCGCAAGGATCGCTAAGCTGCCGTACTCTATGGTGATATCCGATGCGTTATATAACGTCACCGATACACCGCATCCACGTGCGTATGGTTCATTTCCCCGGATGATTCGCCATTTTGTACAAGACACCGGAATCCTTACGATGCAGGAAGCGATTCACAAGATGACCGAGTTTCCCGCGAAGCGGATGAAATACAAGGAACGAGGAGTTTTGAAGGCAGGGTACTTTGCCGATATTCTGATCTTTAACCCTTCAAATGTTCATGACCATGCCACATTCGCCGATTCTAATCGACTCTCGACCGGCATGGAACACATCTTTATCAATGGAACACCGGTTTGGGAAGACGAAAACCAAGTTGCCAAAGCAGGTGTTTGCCTTCATGGACCAAGCGTCACGTGATGGCATCTTTTTGTAACGGACTGAATGAATCATATTTTATCTATTTCGAGGGCATGCTGTCTGCTAGACTGTGACTTGTGTGGGTGCCTAGGAAAATTCTCTTAACGGCTTTTGAACCCTATGTCGAACTCAGCTCTTGCTTGCTATACGCCTGTTTTGATTAAAAGTCGGCACAATACCTGTTCTCAAGTATTAATAAGATCATCGAGTGTAGATTATATTATTTAAGACGAAGAAGCTGCTAGTATGTTCTAATGTCCGGTCAACATAACAATCAATGTGAAGGCAATGCCTGCTAAAAAGGCAACGGTGGAATGTTTCTTTTCGTGTTCACTTGTTTCAGGCAATAAATGCGACGCTGAAACGTATATCAAAACGCCTGAAACAAATCCCAGCGCAAGTCCCAAAATGTCGTCACTTAAATTTCGAACTAGTGGATAGGCGATGAAAGCGCCAATGGGCGTAGTCAATGCTGCCACAAGGAAAGCGTATATCCCGGCTTTCTTTTCACTGACTCCGCCTTTCAGCAGTACAGAGAAAGTGATCACACCTTCAGCAAATTCATGAATGACCAATCCGACACCGGTAAGAACACCTATGACCGTACCCATGCTAAAAGTAACTGTATATGAAATGCCGTCCATGAGTGAATGAATGGCGATGCCTTCTATGGCAGTGATTCCAAAGGCTAATTCTTTTTGCTTCGTTTTATGCTTGATAATCTTGTTGCTGAAATACATGAAGATGAAACCGGCAAGTGCTACAAATCCTGCGTGAGGATTTTTTTGCAGTGCGTGAGGCAAAGATATGATTAATGGAGAGGAAATTAGTATTCCAGCGGCGAAACACATGGAATACTCTTTTGTTTTATTCGCCCATTCGCGTTTTCTATAAATGGTCCAGATCCCAAAACTGTTCACTAACATTGCGCCAATGGCAAATATTGAAATCCAAGTAAATGTACTAAATTCTTTCATGGTTGTTTAATCACCTAATCTGTGATGTCGGTATGAATACTGTACTATAATTTCTCTCTAAAAGTCCTTAGCGAGGATTGGACGCGGTATTTTTTTTCATGGGTGTCCTTATGTTTTTTTGTGTTATTTCGAATATTTAGATAAAAAGCAAATGTGGGTTATTATTGCATAGTGAGTTCGCCTGAGGAGAACACGAATGCAAGGCTGATACTATACCCAAGAAGTAGTTTTTTGTTAGAGGTGACAGAGCATGAAAGCAATGAAAGGTTTTTTAATCATACTGATTTCTCTAATGGCGGGCAACCTGATCGCCGCCTTGACTAAGCTGCCGATCCCGGGCTCTATAATCGGTATGCTGATTCTGTTGATTTTGCTACAGACTAAAATAGTGAAAGTTGAGACGGTTGACCACGCGGCAAGCGCGTTAATTTCTGCCATGGTGCTTTTTTTCATTCCTGGTGGCGTGAACCTGATGAATGTTTACGACATGTTCGACGGGGTCATCGTCCAGGTGCTCGCAATTCTTGTCGTGACAACGATCCTAGTCATTGCCGTAACCGGTACCGTAGCCGATCAGATTATCAAAGTGAAGAGAAAGAAGGGAAAAGAGTAATGGAGTTCTTGTTACAGTTTCTTGACTCGCCGCTATTCGGTATCACGTTAACGATCGGCGCACTAGTATTATTCCAAGTTCTATTCAAAAATGTGAAGAACCCGCTTTTGAACCCGCTCATTTTCGCGATTATCGGAATCATCGCGTTCCTTAAGTTGACGGGGATCCCCTATGAAAGCTATGCCAAGGGAGGCGACATCATTGCGTTTCTCCTCGGTCCGGTAACGGTGGCATTTGCCGTTCCTCTCTATAAACAGTTCGATAAACTCAAAGCTAATGCGCTTCCGATCCTAATCGGCATTACTTCCGGCGCCCTTGTGGCTATTGTGAGTACCGTAGGTTTAGGTCTTATCTTTAAGCTTTCCAATAAAATGATCATATCGCTATCGCCTAAGTCCACGACGACCGCCATCGCAATGGAACTTTCACGAATCTTGGGCGGAAATCCCGCTTTGACGGTCGCTTTCGTGGTGTTTGCTGGCACGTTAGGTTTTATGTTCGGTGAACCGATTTTCAAATTGCTCAAGATCGAAAATAAAACGGCAAGGGGTATCGCACTTGGAACCGCTTCGCACGCCTTCGGCACTAACCGCGCCCTGCTCATGGGAGAAGAAGAGGGTGCCATGAGCTCTTTAGCCATTGGCGTCGCCGGCGTCATGACAACATTCCTGTTGCCGCCCATTCTGAAGTTTTTTGGGCTCTAAGAAAGAGTCTACAGGTAGAAAGAAGAGTTACCTCCGAAAGTCAGTCGCAGTACGCGTGTTCTGGCGGTCCGGGAATGACAGAGTAACGATTGTCACAATTTTTCACATTGATGGTCAAAGATAGTCAAAATTGTGTGCTAAAGTATAAATGAACATAAGATAGATACAAAGGAGGTAAATAGAATATGTTTAGTTTGGTACCGATGAGACGCAGAAGTCGAGATTTTGTGGAAAGCTTTGGTCGTGACTTGGATCGCTTTGGGCGCGACTTTAACCGTTTTTTTGACAGCTTTGACAACGCCATGGCTACAGACATTGTAGATAAAGGCGATCAGTATGAATTGACCTGTGAGCTGCCCGGACTCGAGAAGGAAGACATTAAGATCTCCATTGATGACAACACCATGACCATCGCCGTGGATAGGCGGATGGAAAGGGAGGAGAAGAGTGAGAGCTACGTCCTGCAAGAAAGGAGAGCCTATAAGTACAACCGGAGCTTTGATATCAGGGGCATCGACAAGGATAAGATTAGCGGCTCCTATAAGGACGGCTTGCTCACATTGAACTTGCCCAAGACGAAGGACGAGGACGAGGGTCAGCAGTACGTAGATATTGATTTCGGCGACTAGGACTCTCCAGCCGACACAGACGAGGAGACTGTCTCATTTTTCTTCGCTTTCGCAGGTCGTGGATACTTCAGAATCAGTTCCGAGTGGACGAAAGCTCCGACCATCAGTATGTAGACAGCCAGATAGAGCCAGAGCATGAGGAAGATGATGCCGGTAATGCTGCCGTATAAGAAGTAGTAGTTGGTCTGTCGCGAAATGAAGAAAGACAGAGCATGAGAAATGACCAGCCAACCTAGGGCTGTGAGTAAGGCAGAAAAGACAGTGTGGCGGAAGTAGCTACGCTGTCTTTTTAATATGGAAAAAATGATGGTGAAAACAAAGGTGAGGAGTAACAAGCTGGCAAGATTGGCGAAAATGTCAAAGCGGTCGCCGAGGATGAAAGTCGGCAAACTGACAAGGTCCTGCAAAAAGCCTATGACTAGGCGGTAGAAAGCAAGGATAAGAAGAATTGCAATGAGCACTAGGCTGAAGGCGAAGATGGCGATGATACCGAAGAAGCGGCGTAAGAAAAAGCCGTACTTGGATTCGGCATGGTAAATCTTGTTAAGGAATGCCACGATGTTTCCCACGCCCTTGGATGCTGCCCAGAGGAGACCGAAAGCGGCTAATGACAAGAGGGGAATACTGCTGACCCTGCCCACGGAGTTGAGGAAGTCTTGGAGGAGAAGCAGGATCTCTCGGGGGATGACGACGCTGAGTTGGGGAATAGCGGCTTCAAACCTCATGCCCAAGTCAGGGTCCAAAAGATCCAAGAGGTTTACGATAAACATGACTAGAGGGAAGATCGAGAAGAGCAGATAGTAGGCGGATGCCGCGGCGCTTATGCCTGCCCTAAGGGAAAAGAACCTTTCTAGGCGGCTTCGCCAAGCGGAAAACCGGGGACTCTTCTTGGAATAGTCCTCTAACCTCTGCTGCAAGACGCTAATCTTTGTCATGAAGCGGCTCGTACGATCTTCCTTGTTTCGGTCGTTGGTCATGGTTGCGTCCTTTTTGTAACCGAAGCATGAGCCGATATGTCTACATCATTCATTTTTAAGGAATTCTTCCAATGCTTCTGTCGATAAAGGTCTCGAATAATAAAACCCTTGTATTTCATCGCAATCTATTTTTATCAGGAACTCCGCCTGCTCTTTCGTTTCCACGCCCTCGGCTGTAATGCTTGCATTGAAGGACTTTGCCAAAAATATAATCCCTTCGATTACAGGCGATCTTTTTCTTTCCGGATCGAAATAACTGATAATGTCTTTGTCGATTTTTATTCTGTCAAAAGGTATCTGATTCAATCGATTTAGCGATGAGTACTCTTTACCGAAATCATCGATTGCAATACTGACTCCCAATTCTTTCAATTTGTACAATTTTTCAATGACTTCGGTGGGATTTCCCGAGAAGAAGCTTTCTGTAATCTCAAGCTCGATATACTTCGGATCTACCCCGCTTTGCTCGATTATTTTCGTAACATCGGAAACAAATTCTTCTCTTTGAAATTGTACAGCCGATAAGTTGATGGAAAAGCGGAGGGGGGCAAATCCCTTTGCTATGAGTCTGTTGTGCTCTTCAAGCGCTTCTTTCAGCACCCAACTCCCCACATCGTGAATCAATCCTGTCTGTTCAAGTATAGGTATAAATCGACCAGGCGGTATTCTTTCGTTGTCGTCGTTCGTCCATCTGAGCAAAGCCTCAACCCCGACAGTTTTTCCTGTATCACAGCGAATCTGAGGTTGAAACTCAAGGAAAAACTCTTTGTTTTGTGACGATATAAAAAGCCTATTCGTGAGCAATGTATTTTCCGCAATTTGACTTTCCAGTCGCTCCGTATAGAAAATAATCTGCTTTTTGGTATTCTTCGCTTCATAGCTTGCCAGGTTGGAGCTCTTCAAAAGGGCGTTCGCATCCCTTCCATCATCTGGGTAAATGGATATGCCAATACTGATAACGACAAAGAGCGCATCCACATCTGTCTCTGTCGAGATTGGGCGAGAAAAGGAATCAAGTAGTTTCTCCGCAACCACCTCGATCTGATTAACGTTTTTTACGGTCGGCAAAATAATAATAAAAGCACTTTCCCCTGTTCTTGCGAGATTACATGATTCTCCAAGCAGTTTTTCCAGAATTTTCGCCGATTCTATCATGATCTGCTCACCTGTGCTTTGACCGAAAGTATCAATTATATTTCTAAGGTTCTCGAGCTCAAGGTCTAAAACGGCAATTTTCTCCGCACCTTTTCTATCGTTTATGATTTGCTCAAGTCTTTTTATCAGCATACTCTTGTTCGCTAGTTTTGTAGTTTCATCAAAATATGCGAAATTGTACAGTTTTTCTTCGTACAATATTTTCTTTTTTGCGTCTGCCAATACATTTACAACAATTTTCAAGAAGTGCAGTCGACTTTCTGCAATGCTCATATCAATGGGGTCACTGTATTCAACAATTAGAATTCCACCTACTTTGCCGTCGACTATTATCGGTAGAGCAAAATATGAGAGTACGCCTCTAGATATGAAAAAATCTCTCTGTCCTTCATCTTCTTCAACGGAAACACGAGACATGTCTTCACACATCATAGGCGTCCCTTGATCGACAATAGGTTTAACTATGGGCAACGTCGCCATTTCAATTTTCATTCCAGGATGAAAGGGAACCAATATACCCTCTACGTCTTTTACATGCGTGTTAAGAATCGTTATGTCTTCGTGATCCGCACTAAAATCAATCAAATAAGCGTGACTGAATTGAAGTATTTCGTCAACCATTGCCAGCATTTCATTGATTGTATCTTTAACGTTTTCTCTACTGATCGAAATAAAACTGGAAGAAATCCTTTCAAGTACTTCCTGTTCAGTTGCAAACCTTTGATAACCTTGCACCTTTAAGGAGTATTCATTCGACAGATATCTCACGGCGACATACGAAAGCATAATAATGGAAATTCTTGTAGCATACTCAATTCCATCGATGGTGACGGTAATTTTCGGGTAGATGATCCAAAAAATGACTTGTATGATGACGCAAAATGCAGTAAAGACACTGGTAAGATTACTATCATCAAGGATAACGGTAAACAGAAGAAACAGTATATAGACCGCCCATATCGTTAACGCTCCCGTGTCTTCGTTTACAATCATAAAATAAAATGTACTCGATGCGCATATTACTAAGAAGATAGCATCCTGGACAACTTGCTTTTTCGATATGATAGGAATAGCCCTTGACAATAATCCAAAAACTATTAAAAACAAAGCGACCAGCAGTTCTCGTTCTAACGATCCTTTCTCTGCGAAATAACCTATTAGAAAGGAGATCGCGCCACCTACCAGAAATATAACCGTTGCAGTATTAAATAAACGTGATCGATCTTCGGCAAAGTACTTTTTGATTTCCGGAAACGAATATGCCGTCCTTGTTGTTTCCTGGATCAGCCCGAATTTTTTCAATACGAAAAATAGCATGATAATCGGAATAATGAGAAACAGAACAGGCATTTTGGGGAAGAATTTTTTATCGAGAATGTCAGGTATTGCATCAATTACGGCTTCTATGAGAAACACAAGCATTATGGAAACTAAAAATTGTGTTGCCTGTCGCTTCTTGGGGGTATGAGACTCAATACTTCTCCACCAGCGAATAAGCACGATAAGAGTTGCAAGCGAAAAAATGATGTAGTAAACGTTAAGCCAAATACTTGCAGCGTACCTGGGAGTGTTGTTCATCCAACCGTAAACGGTCTGTACCATTAAATAATGTCTATCTCTGAGATACCCGAAGGGTCCGAAAAGAATGATGTTTATGAGTGCCGGTAAATAAAGCACGACATATATAAGTCGTTTACTCAAACGATTATCAATTTTGGGGAGAAGCAGCACAAAGTGAAGCAATAAGCTGCTAAATATACCCCAACCGAAAGCGGAGAAAGACCTAACATAAGCGCTTATTTCCGCAGTAGGCGCTGAGGTTGAAATGGAGTATGAAAAAGACCAAACCGCCAATGAACTTGTCAGAAGTAAAAACATTCTGTTGACTTTGTTCTTTGAGTCCGTGGCAATTACGCATGCACCAAAAACCATATAAAAACAACCGCAAATGTAAAGCGCTATTGATAGTATGAGACTGTATTTCATGATAGCCTCCCAGCAAAGGTTCAAGTTTCAGGCTAGTGCGAGTTAGTTCTATCTCTCTATTCCAAGACATTTTTGGCGCTATTTCTCGTGGGGGCGAGGGTTTGCATGACGGTAAAGTAATGATCTGGCGATTACGAACATTACAAGATGGTCGAAACGGAAATCTCCTTTGTCTAAGGATGCTACAAGGGCTTTTCGAAAAATAGCCATGTTTCTTGTAGTTCGTCTACATAATATCATAAATATATTCATCATATCTGCATAAATAATCTCATTTTTTGTGTTTTTGTGTATATATTTGTTGGAAACCGTTGCTGTTTGCCAAAATGTCTACTTCTTTTGACACTTTTTCAGATTGGAGTTTTTCACAAAATATTATGATTAGGTAGTGTGAAAGCGTAAGTCACAGTATAATGAAAAAAAAGTGTCAGGGGGGGCAGATTCATGAAGCAGTTTCATTCCCTGAGGAAATGGCTAGTCAGCCAGTTCAAAGCCCATCCGCTCCGGAGCTCACTTATTGTTTCCGGAATCTCTCTTTTACTTATCTTGGGTTGTCTTCTTGTTTTCGGAGTTTTTGAATCAGAAGGACTGAACCTGGATCAGAGCGGATTTGATTACCTTCCCGATCGCGAATATATTCTCGGCGCAAAGGAAGATGAAAGACCGCGTACGCTCAATGAACTACTTTACAGTCAGAATGCTGACATAGAGGATTTTCTACACAGTCCTGACATTGCAGCGGAGCTGCTGGCGGCAGAGAATCTCACGGATATTGTGGATTCGCGCTATGCCCTCGACAATCTCAGGAATATAGAAAGACAGCTGAATGAGCGGACGGAGGAAGAGAATCTTCCCATGGGAGATCTGGTTACACTTAACTCTACACCCGTCGAACCGCCTGTCATCGAAAAACCGCCGAGTCCTGCAGATGCTCTGAAGCCATTTATGCCGGATCCCGCTCCTGTAGAAGAGAAGAATCCTCTTCCCAAATCCGAGGGAGCCAAGCGGCTTGATGAAATGGCTGAAGCTATCGTCTTAAACCGTCCGGCAGAGGTCGCCCAAGTTCGCGATTCCTACAATCTCCAGCAGGACATTTTCGGACAATTGAGGGATAAAGTAGCCGATCTTCTGGAGGATGCTGAGTATGGAGAATGGGAACGCCTGCCTTCTTCCATCAACTTGAAGGGCATCTGGCAGAACCCGGGAGAAGCATTGGTCCATATGGTTCCTGAGGCAGACTGGCTTCCTGAGGAAGGCTATCGCATCTATAGACAGATCGGGGACACAAAAGAACTGGTCGTGGAACAACTGGCTGCGACGCAAAAGGTTTTTACGAATCATTTTAAGCACCCGGATGCACAGGATATCCAGCAAATTTATAAAGCCGCTGAGTACTCCGAGAATGATCGGGCTACTCTGGGGATGGATGAAGCGACATTTCACGACACCATCTACCGAACCCGCCCCATGTTACAAGAAGTTATCCATATGGGGGGAGAAAAAGACTTTCTTCTCATGAAAGAAGCACAGATTACGATTCCTGACGGCGTGGATCAGAAAATGCCCCAGTCAGACCGTGCACTGAGCTCCCCCGTTCAGATCATGAATCTTCCGGAGAATGGACGGTACGAAGCGGGCTCTATACGCTCACAGGTCTGGAAGCGATTTTCGGTGTACCAGGCGGAGCTTCCCTACGGCATTCAGAGCTTTGGAGATCCGAGTACTGGAGGAGAAAACAAAGCTTATGAGGCGGCCGCCACGACTCTTGAAGCCCGCCAGCAGATCTCTACACTGGCATTTGTTGACGATGACTTCGCCGAAGAAGCCGGATTTCTCATCCGCGATGATCTATCGGGGATGAAACTTCCGAACGGCGAATGCATCACATATACTATTGAATCTCCCCATGGACAGAGCGCCAGCGTGAAGCTCTACTGGGGAGAAGAGCTGCCTCTTACGAAACCTGAGGGATTCATGGGGTACGGACTTGACGGGAAAGTCTATCTGCGTTGGAGAAAACCCGCCAGCGAGACCGAAGGCAAAATCATCAGCGGCTATTTCATTGAGCGCAAGCTTGAGGGAGAATCAAAATTCGTTGCAGTCCATGATAAGCCTGTCGTTATTACAGAAATCCTCGATAAGACGGGAGTGTTCTTTGAGACTCCGGTCATGTATCAGGAAAAACTGGAAAACGGAACGAAGGCGCAATATCGCCTGTATTCCATCGACATCTTCGGAAGACGAAGCGAGTGCTGTGAACCCATTAATATCCGGGTAGAGAAGGTAACCCCGCCCGATTCTCCCACAACCTCCTCTCTGATTCTCATAGGAGGCGAGGAACCTTTTCTTTCTGACGATGTCCTAGGGAACGCCATACGCGAAGCCATCGCCAAGAACAAAGGCAAAGATGGAATTGTCATTCCGATCTTCAATGAATCACCCGATACGGTTCGCTTCACGCTCTACCGCGCCGAAGCGATAGGGGCTGGGTCCTATAGTAAACCTGTTCCTTTGGCGAACTTCCGCTTCGATAATCCGAAAAAAGGAATGGAGGGAAAAGAAGGCACTTTGCCGGAGGTCCCTTCGGATACGACCAAGAACAAATCATCTCAATCGGGGAAAACCCATGGACAATACGCCTGGGGAAAACTTTTCGACGCCCACCATCTGTTTCTCAAGAACAATGAGCCTCTGGCTCCGGACATGATCTATTTTGATGCTGATATCGAGAAGGGAGTGACTTATAAGTACTGGGTATCTGCATGGGATTCTTGGAATAATGAGAGTGCGTGGTCCAAGTCCTGCGCTATCGGTGTTCCGACCTCGGAAGAACCAAGTGTTCCCGACTCGCTCATGATCTCCATGATGACAAGAAAACTGCCGGACTACTCCCGTCTCTTGCCGGGAATTGTCGCTGATGAGAATGTATCTCAAAAGAACCTAGAAGAGGACAGCGACAAACCGACGAGATTAAGTGCGGAAAACACATCCGTTACAGAAATGGCAGATATTTCAGGTGTCCGGATCGGGAGTTACATCAGCGGGGAGGAGGCGCCGCTGATTCTTTCACGGTTATTTGACAATTTCCCGGAACAGAAATACATACACATTTTTCTGGGAGTTCGCGGAAAAGATGTTCTACCGGACGGCTCGGCGCGCCTGAGATGGCCTGCTTACAGCGGGGACGACCTCGGCGGGTATGTCGTCTATCAGCTGCATGGCGAGTCTTCAATTCCGGAAGATGTGCAAACCCTTGACCGCGACGAACTGATGGCGCTTGGTCAGTGGACAAAACTGACGGATAAAGCCCTAGAGCAGAATCAATACCTCGTGCAGGGTCTTGACCCGGAAAGAAAAGGAGTCCAACTCTTCCTCGTCTGCTTAGAGCCGTCACACGTTAGCACAGATGGCGACGCGGGGGACGGCACGGGAGAGTTGACGCTCTTATCATTGGCACGTTTCACCGGTGCGCTTCCCATCAATCAGAATCCTGAAGGTGGATATGTTCTTCTTGAATGGGAAGAACCGAAAGATCTTCAAGTCAAGCATTACCGCATCTACCGCAGTGAAGTACAGAACTTCAAAAAGGCAGTCGATGAGTCGGCACTGGAGTGGACACTCGCGGGAGATTTGATCTCCGGCACGCAGTTTACTGATCCTGTCGAACAGAGTCACGCTCATTATTATTACTATAAGATCACTGCGGTCTCTCCTTGGGGAGTCGAGTCGAGCATTGGTACGGTGGAGAAATTCCGCGTTCCTTCGACGAAGCCTCCGCAGACACCTAATCTCCTGCTTCCACTCTCGCGAAAAGATGGAGTACAGGTGAATTTTTCTTCCGTCGAGTATTGCAGTCGCTACGAGATCTACCGTGCGGAAATTCCCAAGATTACGGCAGATAAGCTGAAGGACATTGACTCCTCTGTCTTGAGGAGTATCTTTACAACACCTGCAGTGAATGACGATTTCCTCACTTCAATATTGAAAAAAGGGGTCGACTCTGCGGCGAAGGGGGCAGGACAGAAACTCAACGCTCTCCTTTCTTTCAAGACGGTCACTCTCTCCCAAGCGGAGCGTCTTTCAGCTATTCTCTCACAGGTGGATGTTTCCCAGCGTCAGAGCGCCTACTCCGAGATTATTCATAAGTTTGGTCCTCTCGCTCTCGCCGACTATGGGGAGCTGAGCCTTCCGATGATGGAACTCGTCGAGTGGACTAAAATCGCCGAGATTCCCGTCGACGAGGACACCGAGGAACTTGTCGATCCGGGAACAGGGCTGAAGAAGCCTCTCTCCGTGATCGACTATGACGCTCAATATGGAACCCACTATCTCTATACGGTTCAGGCATGGAATGATGACGAATTAGGATCTACACGCCCGGAGCCCGTGGAGGCGACTCCACGTAGAAACCGCGGGTTTGATCCGATTGACGGATTGAGTTTCACCATCTCACACGGAGAGTTCCCCTCGATCGATCTGACTTGGAACGAACCTCGCATGGAGGGGTTGACACCGGAACAGTGCCTCGAAGACACGATCGGTTACATCGTCTACTACTCTACGGAGAAAGATGGTGTCTACGTCCAAGCGAGTCCTCTGCAATTCGATCCGAGTTGGCGCGATGCCAAGGCGGACAGAGCGGCTACCAACTGGTATAAGGTGCGGGTGCTCGATACTGGAGGATATCTGAGTGATTTTTCGGAACCGATCTTAGCACGTGAGAATGTGACGATTGAGCTTCCCAAGACGGACATCCCCGGTGAGTCGGAGTCCTCTTTCTATCGAATGTCGACATCTGCGGAGAATCATTCTCCGCAGATTATGAGATTAGCAACGTCCGCGACAGGCAAAGTTGAACTGAGCAATACGTTAACGTGGAAATTCGGCGATTTCGCAGGTTTTCCTCTCAGGAATATTACTCTTGAAAGTCCCACGTTCTTTGGTGCACGATTCGGTCTTAAAGGGAGTGCGGAGCTGCTCTTCGGCGAGCCCGGTGTCGGACAGGTCCTCCCGGTGCGCATTGCCGATGCGGATTATGTTGTAGCGGGTAAAGAGATTATTTTCACCGAAGGCGTTCTCTATGTGGACAAGCCGTACAAGCTTGAAGAAATCGGAGTAACCATCAGCTCCCTGAATATTCCTTTTAACAGTTCGGGAAAGGTGAGTGGGTTTGTTCAAAACTCAGATCCGAGCAAAAATTTGCTTGGCAATCTCTCCGGATTCGCCTTTACGGATGCATTATTGCGCGGGCAGACCGATATTTACATCGGGTTAAAACAAGGACAGATGAGCGTTCTTCCGGAAATCCGCATTGATCGGCTGACGCTCGATAGAATATCTTCCGTCGTTATCTCCCTAGATACGAATAAAAACTCGACAAAAGTTCTTTCCTTTATAACAGAAGCGACTTTGAAAGCTCCTCTGGAAACACTCAACAATGAAGGTATTCGAATGCTCGCAAGGGATCTCTGCTGCGACGCACACGGTCGAATCAGCGGGAGCTTGGAAACGATGGGTATAACGCCGCAAGATGCCGATCGACAATTCTTGCAGCTTCTTGTCCCCGGCGGGGCAGGATTGAAAGTGGAAGCTCGCATCGTTTACGAAAAGGGTGTTCCCACCGATGACGGTTTCATTGAGGGCAAGGTTATTCTTCCTTTCGAGCGGGCAAAGGAGATGGGTACCGGTTCCCTCCAACATTTCGCAAGAGTTCATAGCGCCATCAATACGATGGACTATTTGATGGACCCCGCGTATGACAAGGAGAAACACGACGACTCGACCACAAATGAGTACTTCATCAATTTCGGAGAGATCGCGCAGCAAAACGGACTTTTAATCGTTCCAGCAGATCCCGACATGCAAAAAGACTGCGCCTTTGCGGAGTTCTCCGTGAACAACTGGAACGGCGAGGGTTTCATGGTTGAGTCCGCCAACCTGACACCCGTGCGTGTGGCGGATCGGAGCCTTAGCAAGGATCTCCAGCGTGCGCAAGCCATCATCGTATCGCCTACGGAAATCAGTATCGACCTTGACCGGAATGCGTATCTCCCGGCAACCAAGGGGTCCGAGACACCGCGAGAGACGGAGAAGCCTTTCTGGGTAGGAATGGTATTTAAAGGCGGGGAGTTGGCACTGCCGCCCGCCTTTGTGCAGACGGATGACGGACAGCCCATCAAATTCCGCCTCGCTGAAGGCGAAATGATTTATGACCTTAACGGCTTCAATTATCAGACTTATCTGTATAACGATGAAGGGGTTCCCGCCGCTTTTGGCGAACAACTCGGCGGTTTTTCGGACGTGATCGTGTACGACTGTCTTCTTGACATGTATGCCAATAAGGTCAATCTGGAGATCAATGCCGAAGTGGCGCTGGAACTGTTTAACAACAACCGGGTCAAGGTGAAACTCTACACTAACAAAGAAGACAACGAGGACGCAAAAGGCGGTGAGTTCCTCTGCTCTGTCGCCCCTACGGTGATCGAAGATTTTGTGGGTCCTGGCACGAAGCTTACGATCGATGGAGGCTTCTTGAAGCCGGAAGGTATGCGCTTCGGCGGGGCGATCGAGCTCACGACACCGGAAATTCAGCTGAAAGAGCCGATGAAATTCACGACCATGGTGGTTCCAGCGAAAAAGACAGACACCTTTGCGGACAATAACGGCGACAAATTGCACGCTTGGGCAACTCTTGACAAGTCCGCGCCCATCCACATGCAGGGCTTCTCCATGGATATCCGGGAAATCAACTTTGAATATCTTGCCGCCAATGTGACACCGGGTACGGCGACGAGACTCTCGCTCTGGGGGTCCGTGCTTCTCTCGGAAGAGATTGCGCTGGGTGCAGAGACCACCGATCGCATCTCGGTCGATACACTCAAAGGATCGACACCGGAAATGCCCGAGGTAATCTATAAAAACTCCCACTCGTTGCTCGAGACCAGTTTTGACGGATGCATCGATGTGAAGGGTGTTCTCGTTCCCAAACGATTGGCATCTTCTTCGTCACAAGCTTCTCAACCTCAGTCGCTTACTCCGACGGCGATGGCGGCGCATCATCCGATACGGCTGTCATTGGATGAACAGGATATTAAAGAAGCCGAAAAAGCGGTCTCTCAGATTGAACAAGGTCTTGTTGAGTTTCAAACAGAGAATCTGGACCTCGGGTTCCTTGGGAGTCTCGGAGAGCTGCCGATCGATACGATCACGCGTTTTGGTTACGACGTAGACAACGCCAGGTGCTATTTCTCCATCGGGATGTTGAAGAAAGCCGGCGATAAAGAGCTTAATGTGGGGATCGGCTCTTTGGACAAGTTCTCGGGTCTGATCGTCAATAACATGATCGTTGAACGCGATGAACAGAAGCATCTCGTATTTCCGGAAGGAAAGGCGGAGATGAAGGAGTTTATCTCGGAGATGGAGGTCGATCGAAGCCAGGACGGGAAGATGTTGGCAGCCATGAAGGGTACTCTCAACATCAAGAAGATTGCGCAGGTGCGCGACCTATACTTCGGCTTTGAAAGCGGTCCGTTGGTAGAGGCGTCGGGAGGTCTCTATCTGCCACTGGATGTGGATGTTATCCTCAATCCCCAGAGCGATGGTTTTAGACATGTGGGGGATGTCAACATTCTCTACAGCCATCCGGATCGCTACTTCTCTTTCAGCATGACACTCAATGAGATCGATATGGTGGCGATAAAACTGAGCGGATCGCTCGGCTTTGAATTCAGCCCTAAACTTTTCGGAGTGTATGTCGGCTATCCCGAGACGCTCGCTGGAAATATCGGCATCTACCGCGTAGGCTTAGGTCTCGGTTTCCGTTTAGATGACGATGGCGCGAACATCATCAAAGCCAAAATCGAGTTCGGTTTTGAGCGTTCAGTGGATGTGTCGATCGTCTATCTGCGAGGCTTCATCTATGCCGGCGCGGACGGAGCCTACTACGAAAAGTACGATCAAGATGGGGACGGTGAATACGACGGTTCGAAATTCATTCTCACCATTTATCTTAAAGGAGGTCTTGAAGGCGGAATCAAAGTCTCCGGGAAACGCTATAACATCATCAATATGTATCTCGATGCTCGAGGAACGATCGAATCGATTCCCAAGAAAGACGAGTGGAAACTGACATGTTCAGCGAAAGTCTCATATAGTCTTAACCTCTACCTCTTCTCTGTCAGCGGATCGGTCAGCGCGAAGTTTGATACGACTTTGTGACGCGGAGATAAGTAGAAATTTAATGCTTGAGACCGGACACCCCGGGGATATCATCTCACCCCGGGGTGATTTTCGTCGTTTTTATGGCATCGTGCCTAATTGATCATTGGCAGCTCATTATGCTAAGCTCCGTCTATCGTGCTTTTAAACTTTTATACTGCATAATATGAGCTATTAACCGGACTAAAGTAGATAGAGGCATAATAATGAATGATCAACATGTTGAATTCGAGACGTATTTTAAAAACTATCCCAACGCGAACGGCTACTTCGGCAAATACGGCGGCTCCTATATCTCGCCCGAATTGCAAACCGCTATGGATGAGATTGAGGCGGCGTACCACACAATTTGTAAATCGTCGAAATTCATCAGCGAGCTTCGCCGCATTCGCCGGGAGTTTCAGGGAAGACCGACGCCGATCTCTCATTTGGAACGATTGTCCGACAAAATCGGTACAGGCGTACAACTCTATGTTAAACGCGAGGATTTAAACCATACGGGAGCCCATAAGCTGAATCACTGCATGGGTGAAGCGCTGCTTGCCAAATTCATGGGGAAGAAGAAAGTCATTGCCGAAACCGGTGCTGGTCAGCACGGTGTCGCCCTTGCGACCGCCGCCGCATACTTCGGACTCGAGTGTGATATTTACATGGGTGCCGTAGATATAAAGAAGCAGGCTCCCAATGTTGCAAGAATGAAGATTCTCGGTGCGAGAGTCGTCGAAGTAACGGACGGATTGCAGACCTTGAAAGAAGCGGTAGATGCAGCATTCATGGCATACGCCGAGGATTACGAGAACGCTATCTATTGTATCGGCTCAGTCGTAGGTCCGCATCCGTTTCCCCTGATTGTTCGCGATTTCCAACATGTTGTCGGCGTCGAGGCAAGAGAGCAATTCACGGGTATGACGGGCGAGCTTCCCGATGCGGTTGTCGCTTGTGTTGGCGGGGGCTCCAACTCGATCGGCATATTCTCCGGCTTTTTCAATGACCCCGTTGACCTATACGGCATTGAGCCGCTTGGCAGGGGAGCAAAGATTGGAGATCACGCCGCCAGTCTCACATACGGCGAAGAAGGGATCATGCATGGCTTCAACAGCGTCATGTTAAAAGATGAGAGCGGTGAGCCGGCACCCGTGTACTCGATCGCTTCCGGTTTGGATTATCCGTCCAGCGGTCCGGAGCACGCCTTCCTGCGTGACATCGGCAGAATTAAGTACGATGTGGTGGATGATGAGGAAGCCGTCGACGCCTTCTTTAAGCTCTCCAAGATGGAGGGTATCATTCCTGCTATCGAAAGCGCCCATGCCGTCGCTTACGGCATGAAACTAGCCAAAACGATGGGCAAAGGGTCGGTGCTGATCAATTTATCCGGTAGGGGCGACAAGGACATGGATTACATCATCGAGAAGTACGGTATCAGATAAACAAAAACGGCGACGGGGGAGATTACCATTTTCATAGTCTCTTAAGTATCGTTTTCTCATAAAAAGGGGCGACAGTTGTTTGCAACCCATCGCATGTGACAAATGAAAATAAAACGGCTTACTATTTTTTGGTTACACTCTTGAATCACCTCTATTGGATCGCCGGCGGACTCATCGGCAGTGTTTTAGGTAACGTAATTCCTTTCAACAGCAAGGGAATCGAATTCTCCATGACGGCGCTTTTCACGGTGATTTTTCTCGAACAGTGGAGAGATACAAAAGACCATGCTCCGGTCCTAGTCGGAATCGTGTCCACGGTCGCCGCAAGAATCGTGTTCGGTCCCGATCATTTCCTCATCGCTGCCATGATCCTCATCGCTGTCAGCTTATTGTTGCTTTTACATAGACGAAAGGGGGAAGATCACTTTGCCTGATACACACGATCTGATTCTCGTTGCCGTGATCGCGGCGGGAACAGCCGTGACTCGCTTTCTACCGTTTCTCCTTTTCCCGCCTGGTAGAAAAAAGCCGCGTTGGCTGTTGCGTTTGAGCAACGTACTTCCTTCAGCGGTCATCGCCATGCTCATTGTGTATTGTCTGAAAGACGTTTACTTTTCCAAGACTCAGGGTTTTCTGCCTGAACTGATTTCTCTTGCTGTCGTCTTCCTTTTGCATCTTTGGAAACGCCAATCCTTGCTAAGCATCGTCGGCGGTACAATCTGTTACATGGTTCTGATACAACATTTTTTTAATCATTAGTACCTTTGTCAGATAATATGCAGATAGGGGCTTGCAACGCCGCGAGATGGCGGTATGCTGCATGTATTCCAATGTGAATATTAAGGGACTATATGAAACGAAGAATGAAAAAATCAGTGTAAACATCAACATGGTAGAATTGGGCAAGATTGATTATCTAGCCAATAATTGGCATCTATTCAAATCATACGGAATTTATCAAATCCACCATTACGCATGAGCAGGATCTTAACAGGGGATGCAAAAACTCTTGCCGAAGACACAGTGTTGTCATTGGTGTTGTATTTCTTACACAGATCCGGGGGCTTGTGGCAATGCCAGACGTCGGCGAGACTCAAAAATCAACGCGGTGCTCGCGCGAGCACCGCGTTGCCTCGGGAGCTAATTTACCAGTCTGCTACCGGAGTTGTCGCTATCAGCAGTTAAGGCACTTTTTTATCCGCCGAAATCGCCTGTTTCCGGCCAACCTTCCGGTTGCCCGTCATAGCCATCCTTCACGACATCAAAAAGCGGATAAAAGTTGACGTAAGAGTAGTCGAATACATCGTTTTCTTCCGCTACAATCACGTCCCAGCGTCCGTCGGAATAGACGGTCGCGTCCGGCCAGTCTTGACCGTACTTGTGATTATTCTGCTTCTTAAAACCGTAAGATTCCAAACGCTCGCCGTAGGCGTCGATATCTGCCTGCTTGTAAACGATGTCGGTTGTGTAGAAGCTCCTGTCAGGAGCCCAACCGCCTACCATGATTTCGCCGCTTGCCGGTGTGGGAATGTCTTTGGGCCAGCCTACAGGCGCAGGAATGCCAGGTTCCGGATCAGGTTTCGGCTGTTTCTCACTCTCGCTCGGTTCGGGTTTAGGTTCAGATTGGTCCGGCTCCTTGCTTCCATCTACCGATGGCAACGGCTTAGGTTGCTCCGGATCCTTATCGCAGGCGACGACGAGGGTAAGGACAAGTGCCAAGATGGTCAAAATGGTTAGAATTTTCTTAAACATTGTAAAGATTCTCCTCCTAAATATCCTTTGCCACAAAGTAAGTGACAAAATCACGATATTACAATGCAATTGTATTAGCTCAGAATTATTTGCTCAATACGTTTGTCGTATTCGGTTGATTTTCGTCGTATCCGGTCCTTGTATCCTCTAATGGAAATATACCGGAAAAGCGAGTGCCATTTTTGTTTTGCATGCTTTAATTTGCCCGCCAAGAGCTGAAAAAAGAGCTGAATCAATTTTCAGCTCCCGTATATCAGTTGATTTTCCAACAGTCAGCTTTGATCATAGGGTTGGGTTGCGCGCGGATCGATTGGCATTAGAATGAGTGACCGCCGGAACTTCCGCCGCCTCCACCTCCGCCTCTTCCACCTCCGGAGCTCCCGCCGCCTCCGCCGGATGATGATTCCCTGTGGCGTGTCCTTCTTTGCGATATCATTGTCGCGGTCACATTCTGGATAAAATCGGTTCTTTCCCCGAGGCAGTCGCCTCTAATGACGTGTGGCGTGTCAGTCTTCTTTATCGAAACCGTTCTCCTTCGGTTGAATGTAACGAGCAGAAAGTTCAACAAGAGTCCGAGGCATATAGCCATGAGCGCATTTGTCACATACCTCATCGGAGTGGATATCCTCCCGCCTCTTAGGATGATGAGAACTTGATTGAAAGCCTCATTAGCACATTCATAATATTCTTCGCGGGAAGCGTATTTATAGATATTGGTCGCAATCTCGTTTGACTTCGTGTTATTGATTAACTTTGCAAATCGACCGTCCGAGTAGAACCAAATCATTCTGTTGTCCATGTCAATCAGGAAGAGGGTGCCCGACTGCTCGCCAAAAAGTTTATAGTACCTGCTTTTTGCGTATCTTTCCGCTGACTCGCTGTTTTCATCGATGGTAATGAAGGCAGCGTGTCCATACTCTGTCACGGCTTTCATATTCTCGAGCAAACTCTCCTTTTCTCCTTTGCTGAGAAGCCTTGCCGCGTCATGGATTACGACCATATTGTCGTTATCTGCCGTGTATTTTATAACGGTCTCTTCATCCGCAGAAACGGAAATTGCGGACAAAAACACAAGCAAAACGGCGAGCACCATGATGACCGGAAATCTTTTTCTATTTTCCATGGTCCGCGCCCTCCCTTCTGAAGAAATCCGGTACCGGTCTGGTGGTTAGATAGTTCAAATAGTTGATCATTGAAAGCATATTCGCCAGCATGCCGAGTAGACAGAGAATAGCCATTCCGTAATACCAATAATCGTACACGGGGTTTTTTATCCCTATTAACAGCCCTATTCCGAGTACAATGACTCCAATCAGCATCGGTATGGGTGCTGTCTTTTTTTCAATTTTTGTGACTCTGTTCGTCGTCATTATGAAGAGGTGGATCTGGAAGAGCAATGTAATGGCGTAGACGAGGGGATTTGCCTTATTCTTGATGCCATCTGCCATGTCCATAGTTCCAAAAAATACGGTTGCTGCCACGATGATGAATCCGATCAGAAATCCAAACAAACTGCTCTTCTTCCTGGGAGATTTCGCGTTTTTTTTCTTTTTCTTATCCTTATCCTGTTTCTTTCTCTTGATATTCACATTTCCAATATCAAAAATATGATTCTCTCTATAGTAGATTTTTGAAATTTCACGTGAGAACACGATAGAAGATATTGACAGGAAAACCGCAGCTACCCAAGAAATTGTCTTCGGCAGTATAAACATCGGAAGCAGCGACAAAATGACAAATAATATGATTGACGCAATGCCAGAAACCTTGAAGAACGCTTTCGTGTTCACCGGGATATCCATCGATAGTTTTCCCGTTTGACCGTTCATCACGGAATATGCCACCCTTCCCTTATTCTTCCAGGTCAGGAACCAAACAGGAAACAGATCGACCCGATGCCGGTACCCGGCAACACCGGTCTGTCTTTTCCTCTCCGAATGTTCTTTCGGAACCTTCACGTCAACATACCCGGCTCTTTCAGCGATACCCTTGTAGACGGTATCTATGGCAATCTCCTCAACCATTTCGCCGTAGGTCTCCGGGGGAGTTGTCAGTTTATCTGAATAAAACCCTGCGACGTATGCTTCCTTAAAGTCTTCCTCATCCGTTGTATCAAAAGGAGAAATCTCCCGGGCGATGCTGTCATCGAATGAAGATGATGCATCGAAGCTCATGCCCTTTACGGTTCCGCCTATTTCGGCGTCTATCGCATACGTCTCGTGGTAATCCCATTTACCGATTGTATAGTCTTTTGTCGCTTTCAGATCGATAGCGTTGTTGGGAATATCAACCTCATAACTCAGATAGGGGATGTATATTCCTCTGAAACTGTTGATATGCTCGCCTTCTTTTAATTCTTTCGGAACATAAAGGTAATAACTTAATGCACTCTCATAAATTTCTACAGCTTGTTCCTTGGAAATCTTAAACGGAACGATCCGCTTAGGTCGTATCGCCTCTTCTTGTTTCATTGTGAGATTGGACTCACCGCCGCAGTATGAGCAATAAGCTACCGTTTGATCGTCCGGAGCGAAAAGCTCGGCTCCACAGTTCGGACATTTGTAGACTGTTACCGTATACGTGTCTTTATCAGTTTCCGCTTCGTTTGAAAGACTGTAATCATCAATGTGCATATCGTTGTCGCAGTAACGACATTTCAAAGCTTGAGTGGGGACATTGAAAGCCATGTGACCCCCGCATGAAGGGCATTTTATAGCCATAAGACCTCCTGATTCCTTCGTGTATCACAAATACCGTTTAGGATTTGCTGTTTCTCATCATTGTCTCTTGATAGAAAAATCTTATCACACGATAAGTCTCCGCACTCCCTATAACAATGGTGAGAAAATGCTGTTTTCACAAATGATGGTGGTAAGTTGCTGACGCAAATAACTGAAATATTACCTAGAGTCATATTTTCATCATTACAGAAGTATCCTTGCAAACGCTCGTTGAAAGATTGCCATATTGATGAGGAATTCCCACAGCAGGTGGGCACTACAAAGCATATCTTATGTGACGATAATTCTTTTATATCGGTAGGAATTTGTGGATGTAAATTATTTTTATACTTTACCTTTAATTTTGTAGTTTTAACATTAATTAATCTCGCTTTTTACATGATTTCACTCTTTAGATAACAAGTCGCATCTACACTGAAACTTAGGGAAAACAAACTATAGGAGTGTTTTATGAAAGAAATGAGATTTGCGAAGTATCTGGCATTCATCTTGGTGTTTGTACTGATTGTACCGGCAGGATTTCTGGCGAACACGGTGGCAGGGTTGACGCCGCTCACTGTGGAAGAAGCTATTGAAAATCAAGGTTTAAATGACCAGACAGTAAGAGGGTATATTATTGGCACGGTAAAAAACGGACCGGTATTGGTGACTTCTGGGCATGTAGATACAAATCTTATGCTCGCCTCAAGCAAGGACGAAACTGATGTTAAGAAGATGTTGCCAGTGCAACTGCCTAAGACGGCTGTCCGTACTGATTGGAATTTGAAAGATAATCCTGAGAACCTAGGGAAACTGGTCGATGTGACAGGAGACTTAACAGCGTATTTTAGCGCTCCGGGTTTGAAAAACACATCTAATATTACAGAGGTTGAAACCTCAGACACAGAATCGTCCATACTGACGATCGCTGAAGCACGTCAAATGACCGGGTCAACTGTTTTTGAAACAGCAGGCATTGTCACTTTTATAGATAGTCGAAACTTAACCATTCAAGATGCGACAGCGGGTATTGTGGCAAGAATTTCTGCAGAGGACCCGGCGATTAAGCTAGGTGACCAGATCTGGGTTAAAGGGACACCGGGTTCATTTAAAGGATTGCAACAGATTAATGTTTCTGATTATGCAGTGAAATCTTCTGACAATGCTCTTCCGGAAGCACAGAAAGTAAGTTTGGCAGATCTTTTAGCCGATATGGTCGATAGTAAAGCATATGAGTCGGAAAGAGTATTGCTTGAGAATTTGACCGTAAAAGAGGGAAAATACGCAAACAGTCCAAGCTTTACCGACGGTACAAACGAGATTGCTTCCTACAAAATACCTGTAGACACATTGAAAAATGGAGATAAAGTAAATCTTATTGCAATTTCTTCATATTACAATGCTCCACAGTTACGTGTGGCCAAAGCGGAGGATATTAGATTGCTAATGGGTGACGATCCTCAGGCATTCGGGATCACAATCGCCGAAGGTCGTAACGAAACAGGAGCTTACACGACATCAGGTATTGTCACGCTGGTTGATGGTCGAAGCATAACAATCCAAGACGAAACAGCGGGCATCGTGTTGCGTTTGCGACAATATGATGGTTCCATCACATTAGGTGACCGCATTGAGGCAACCGGATCAAACAGTGAATATAATAACTTGTTACAACTTAACGAAACAAGCTATCGTGTGCTGTCTTCCGGCAATCCCTTGCCGGAAGCGCAAGAGATTGCTTTGGACACATATTTGACCGATGCAGAGAGCTATGAGTCGGAACGTATTAAAATTTCGAATGCTACTTTGGTAACGCTGAATACCAATGGCAATTCTCTATTAACTGCTGACGGAACACAGATTAATATTTACAAGATTCCCGAGGGTAACTATCAAGCAGGCAACATCGTAAACGTGACTGCAGTAGCGTCACAATATAAAGATACATATCAACTTCGTGTAGCAGATGCTTCGCATGTTGAAATTGTAGACGACCAACATTTGGATGACAAAATTTTTACTACGGATTTGCCCGATCCGATTACAGAAGAAGATATTTTAAAGCTTCAAGCTTCCGAAGGCATCAACAAAATTTATAACGTCAAAGAAGCAGCTGCTTTGTCGAAAGAAAACGCCCAAAGTATCTATGTGATCGGTGTTGTTACTTATGCCTACAGCGGCGGCAATTCACTTATCATTCAAGACATTATCGATAAGCAAATCTTTGGTTATCAGATTTATGGTCCTACCGAAGAAGTACAACCAGGCGATATTGTTTTGGTCAAAGGTAACGCCGTCTTATTCTACGGTTTGCCGGAATTGAGCAATGTGGAATTTATGAAGATAGTGGGCATTGCAGAAGTGTTTGAACCGCAAGAGATAACTGTAGAAGATGTTTTGGCGTATGGCGACCAATTTGTGAATGAATATGTCATGTTCAGGGATTTGGAGTTGCCGGTATATGACGGCGGTTCAGGTCAACTTTACTTCAAGAATAAAAATGGTGTACAGCTACAGACTTATCGGGCACCGGCATATCCTATCGGATCAAAAGCAGGCGATATTGTAGATATTAAGGGTGCGATTTCGCCGCATAATGGCACGCCACAAATCCGTTTGAATGACTATAAAGATTACATGATCACGAACGATACGTTGAAGCCCTTTATCATTTTGCCGAAGTTCCCGGAAGCGAAAAAAGGCATGGATTATGTGATCAGCTTTGAGGTTTTGGATAATGTCGGAATAAATCAAGTCGAAGCAGGTGTCCGCTATATAAAAACGGACGGCAGCCCGGAACGATTTGCCACAATTCTACAGCCTATAAATGACTCTAATATATATGAATTACGTATTCCGGCAGCACATATGGTGGCAGATGAGGTAGAGTTCTTTGCATCCGCGACAGATTTAGCCGGAAATCAGGCGACGGACTTGTACTTTGCCCCGTTTGAATATGGCAAGACAGAAAGCTTCGGTACTTCGTATCTCTTGAAGCTTATTGATGTGCCAAGTGTCTTGAACCCCAGTCCAAGTGCAAATTATGAGACGGGAAACGATAAGCGTCCAACGATTACGGTCGATCTTGTGAATGCAGGGGAGAACCCGACAGTTACCTTAAAAATACAAGATAAGACTGTAGCGATGACTGTTGCAGGCAATAAAGCAAGCTATAAACCGACAGCAAATTTGCCGGACGGTCGTTTGGAGTTAGAAGTGAATGTGACTCGCGCAGATGGCATAAAATCAGCTCCATTTAAGTGGGCTTTCTTTATTGGTGAATCTATATTCCGTCACTATCGTGGTCAAATTCACTCCCACTCCAACTTCTCCGATGGTGCAGGTTCCGTACATGATGCTTACACATATGCATCAAATGCGGAGTATGTAGATTTCTTTGCTCTAACTGATCACTCGAATTATTTCGATACAGACGGCAACTTAGGGGATATTTATGATGGCAAGAGCGGGCTTGTTTCGCCACTGGATGCGCAGTTAAAGAAATGGGAACACTACAAGCTAATAGCAGATAGTTATAACAAGCCCGGTACCTTTGCAACACTATTTGGCTATGAGATGACATGGACTAAGTCCGGCGCAAACTATGGACATATCAATACGTATAATACTGACGGTTTTGTATCGAGAAATCATCCTGTCTATAATGACAAATCGGAGTCCAAAGGTTTGCTCGCATATTATGAGCTCTTGGCTGATTTAAGCACAAAAAATCCCTTGACTTTCTCACAATTCAACCACCCGGGTTCTACTTTTGGTACATTTGATGACTTCGCACATTACACACCGGAATATAACAAGAACCTGAAACTCATTGAAGTCGGAAATGGTGAAGGTCTGGTAGGCAGTAACGGCTATTGGAGAAGCTATGACCAATATACGAATGCTTTGGACAAAGGCTGGAAACTGGCTCCTTCAAACAACCAAGACAACCACAAAGGAAAATGGGGAGATGCGAACGATACCAGAACTGTTGTTATTGCAGATGCATTGACCAGAGAAGCTATTATCAAGGCAATTTTGGACTTGCGTGTCTATGCTACAGAGGATAAGAACCAAACGATTGACTTTTATGTTGATGATCATATCATGGGCTCCACGATAGAAGCAGACAACGATATTCACGTAAAAGTAGATGTTGCGGATCCGGATCAGCATGATGTGATTCAAAAAGTAGAAATCATCGGACAAGGCGGCAAAGTATTGTATGCTGAAGAACCTAATGCGAATATTGTTTCTTTGGATACTGTTTTGGTCAATTCAAGTCCCTATTACTATGTGCGTGTCACACAAGTGGACGGCGAGCTTGCTGTCACCGCCCCCGTATGGACAGGCTTCATTGAAAAAGTAGATATCGATTCTGTTAGTAAAAATACGGAACTGGAGTTTGTCGGCGAAGCAACAAGCATCACGACGAAGTTCGTGAATACGACAAAAAATGCCGCAACGATTGAAAAGGTAGAATATCAAATCAAAGACGGTGCAGTATTGCATACCGTTACAAGCAATTTGCCAATCATTCCTGCCGGAAGCAGCGATGTAACAATTACACACGACATCGTTCCGACTGCTGTAGGGAGTCAGACTTTAGTAATTAAAGTAACAACAGATAAGGGTGTCTTGAGTGCTGAGATTAAATTGACTGTTTATGATAAGGCACAAGCGGTAAGCACCATTGCAGAAGTACAAGCTGCTCCCGAAGGCAAGAGTTTTGTCGTAGAAGCGATCTTGACATCGAATGCAAGCGGATACGATAAAAATACGGCTTTCTTTGACAGTGCCTACGTGCAAGATGCGACCGGTGGAATTAACATCTTCCCCATCTCGGGTAATTACCAAGCCGGTCAAAAAGTCAGATTGTATGGTACTACCGGTGCATATCAAGGCGAGAGGCAATTGAACGTTGATCACATTGAGCTGATTGATGCGACAGTAAACCCCATTGTTCCGACAAAAGTCAAGACAGCAGATGTTGCAAAAAACCTCGGGTTGTTGGTCAAAGTAGAAGGTACAGTCAAAGAAGTACAAGAGGTGAACGGAGTCATCAGTGCCATAATTATAGATGACGGTTCTGGTGCGATTCGTGTCTTCATTGATGGATATATCGGTCGAAGCAAGAGCGAAGATAAGACAATGCCCCCGTTTAAAGTCGGCGATAAGGTTACAGCGGTAGGTCTGTCTTCTATCGATCCGGAAGGCAATCGTGTTCGTGTGCGTAATCGTGCAGAGGTGGCTCTTGTCTTGACAGTCGTACCAAATCCGGCGCAATTAAATGCCGATCATGTTGCGGAATATAACGGCACTAACGATTTAATCTTCAGCTGTAACGGAGCTTACTCTGATTTCCTCAAGTTACTGATTGATGGGATTGTAGTAGCTTCCAAATATTATTCAGTAGAAGAAGGCAGTACGATTATTACAGTAAGCAAGGAGTACTTAGATACACTTGCACCGGGTTCACATACACTGACCATGGTTTATACTGAAAATCGCAGTATTTCGATTCCATTCATCACGACAAATTTGCCTGCCGGAAGTTCGCCTACTACTTCGACAGATGATGATATTACAACAAAAGATGTACCCACAACCGGTGAAAGTCCAACGATTGTGTTTGTAGGCTTTGCTGCAATCGCTTTGACCGGAGTACTTGTTCTTATTCGGCGAAAGTTATGTGCTAAAAAAGCATAAATGAGAATAGTCTCGAAACAGTTAGAGGGGTCGTCTCAAAACCGCTAATTATTAGCGGGATCGAGACAGCCCCTTCATTTTTTATGAAATCGAGAGCGTTAAGTCCAGAAATTCGATATTAACTGCAAAACTCCCGGTGTCGGCGTAAAGTACAGAAATTCAATCTTAATTGAAAAACTGTACACCGGTTTCGGCGTAAAGTACAAAAAATCAATCTTAATTGAAAAATTGCACACCGGTTTTGGGTGAGATTGTTTACAATTAAATGAGTAAACGCAGGGGATAAAACGATGGAATGTTTGGATTTGTTCATGCGATATGCTTCGCTGACCGGACCGAATCGCAAGCGAGCTATGCATACTGATTTTTCTGCGCTCCGGACGAGTTTGCAGATAGAGCGGGATGATGCTGCGCAAGCAGGAAGGCAAGCGAAACGTCTTATTCACGTTACTGTGCCTGCTAAAGAGTTAAGTGTTGCTTCTATTGAGTCTGACGGTATCCTGTTGTCCGGAAATCGTCAGGTTTTTATGGAGGGTGAGCAATGTACGGTCATCACGACAACCGAACGTATGTACACTGGAACTTTGAAGACATGTTGTTCCGGTTTAGGTGTACGCCTTGATGAGTTGGTGAGTACTGTAGAGGACATTGCAGATTTAGGTATTCAAGTGGGGGATTGGGTGGAAGTGAACCCTCACGTACATGTGACAAAGAGTCGTTTTATCAAAGCACGGAATCTACGTGCGATCAGTTGTTTTGCACTATTGATCTGCGCGCTCGAAATGCTTCGGGAGGGCGGGCGAGCGTTGGCTAAAGGAACGGTGTTTTGTATTCATTTTGAAGATGATCCTGCCGGACATCACGAATGTTGGGGTATCCAAGGAGGGACATACTGTCCGGAAGATTTCGAAGAGTCATTACGAATCGATACACTAGCCATCACAGGGGAGAATGGCTTGGACGAATATTCTGTTGCTCTGCAGGGCGAGGGTTTAGAACGAATTGCCAAAGAAAAGAATATACCTTATAAAGCGATATCGGGTATGGGGGAAGGGAATATCTTAGCTACCGCATTTCAAGTGGACGGTCCATCGGAAAGAGGGCATGAAACAGGGATCGAGGCGGCGATTAGGCTATTATCTTTATATTTGTCGGAATAAGATTTAACGTGTTTTCAGGGTATAAAAGACGACTGGCGGGTTATTTCTGTCAGTCGTCCCTTTATCTTGGCATCGTAATACACCACGCATAACAGTCCACTTGAAATTATGTCATGGGATCATTCAACGTCCCAACCAAGGTGTATTGCTAAGGACTGAGCGGTTGATACAATCCCATCTATTATTTAGCTTAGCTAAAAAGTCTGAATATAGTTGCTTATTAGGCTAGCCGTCATGAAAATCGGACACCCGGCGATTGACTTTTATTCGTCTCAGGCGAGCAATAAATCTTATTCGTATTGATTACTGCGGCTTGCAGCCCAGAGTTCATCCGCTTTGGGAGCCCAGCGCTCCGCATATGGCTTGCACTTGGCATACAAATCATCAACGTTTTCCGGAGATTCCATATCGGTTGAACAGGCGCCGGAACACTTGACCATGTTGCGCAAACATTCCGGATTTTCCAGCATGGGACAAGGACGGAGCATATTGTCATTAAAAGGCTGACCTTCTTTGTAAGCCATAAATAAGGGGCGCTTGTAGGCTTCCAACAGTGTATGCTTTCTGATGTTGGAATCCGCATAGTGGATGAAAGCACACGGTTCGATATCGCCGTTAGCGTTAATGTGCAGATAGCTGCGACCACCGGCTATGCATCCTTTGACAAATTCACCGTCGTGTTGAAAGTCAATCGTAAAGATTGGTTTGCTTTTTCTGTATTCCCTGATCTTATGGTACATAATCTCACGCTGTTCAGGCGAAGGAAGCAGTTCAGGAACAGCCGTATTACCGACAGGCATATAGTGGAAGAACCACGCAAATTTTGCCCCCGACTCAATCAGCATGTCGATGTATTCCTCAGAACTGAGAGAATCGATGTTCTTGGAGGTGTAGCAGCAGGATGCACCGAAGAGCAGTTTTCTTTCTTTAAGAATGCGCATGGCACGTTTCACTTTCTGATAGGTGCCTTTACCGCGACGGTAGTCGGTAGCTTCCTCAAAGCCTTCAATACTGATGGCAGGAACAAAGTTCTTGACACGCAACATCTCGTCAGCAAACTTCTCGTCAATCAGCGTTCCATTGGTAAAAGCCAGAAACATACAGTCAGAATGGGCTTCGCACAGACGGATGATATCGTCCTTGCGAACCAAAGGTTCGCCGCCGGAATAGATGTACATATAGGTGCCCATCTCGGTACCCTGCTTGATGATGTCGTCAAGCACCTCGTACTCCAGATTTAACTTTTGACCGTAATCTGCCGCCCAGCACCCGGTACATTTTAGATTGCAGGCAGATGTAAGATCCATTAGGATAGCCCAAGGAATGTTACAGCCGTGAGCTTTTTTCAATTTATCCTGTTGGGGAACGCCAATTAATGCTGAGTTAACAACAAAATTCTTAAAAAAAGCCCTGCGAACACCGGGATCTAGGTCAGTCCATAGGCTTTTGATAAGTATGTTCCAGTTGTTATCTGGATTGTCTATAACTGTATGAAAAGGCTTTATCAAGTGTGCGAGCTTACCTTCCTTATCAAACTTCTCGACCCATCCAATTATTTTTGGCAAACTCTTGTCGGGATCCTCATCAAAGTATTTAAGAGCTTGATTTACCGCAAATGCTTGCATATTTTCTTTGAAAGTTCTGCTCATAGTACAATCTCCTTTTTCTGTATCTATTTGCCTTTAGCCAAATTATAGAAAAGGAACACTGAAACCTCATTGGACACTAAGAAGCAAAAGTCCAAAATTGTAACATTACGAACAATCTGTTACCTTCTGGGACATAATGGCGGCTTTGTGCATTGTTAGCGAATGCTTCTTTTAATACCATTTCGACATATGGCAGAGGGGCGTATCCGGGCTTTGGAAGGAATGAACGAAGTAAATGGAAAAAAATGTGTCGCGAATATTGGTTGAAACCGTCGTAAAAAAAGCGTTGAAGAGTATTAAAGACAGTCCGGAACGTGGCATCAGGAATCTCGTCGATGTGGCTTTGCAATTTTCAGATGGAAGATTCCAAAAGGAATTTTTTGCAAGTGCCCAAACGATGCTCCAGAATGAGAACAGCGCCTACTATGGATTGGTAAGAGATATCATAACGCACGTAGACATCGAAAATCTCTACACTTTCGGCATGAATGTCGGTTACAACGGTTGTACGATAGGTGCAAGACGTATCCGCGAGAACGAGAAAGTTTTGGGTTGCAAGATTCCATGGGCAATGTCTATTCAGATGGGGGTGCAACAGGTTGAAAAAAACCAGCGAGAATTCAACGATCTAATCTCAAAGTGTGAAAAATTGGGCGTTCATACATGGATGTTGTTTGCCCCAGATCAGCCCGAAAAAGCGTTCTCACTCATTGCGAAGCATCCTGATAGTGCATTCTGTATCTTCTGTGAGATGACGGACGTGATCTCTTCATTCCTTGAAGGTGCAATCACGTTAAAAAACATGATGACTATAGTTCGTTACGATGAACATGCCGACGAAGTTTGTGCTGAACTCCGCAAACACAAACTACTTTACTCGGTGTGGTACCAGTATGAACGTAAAGACGTAAAGAAAATCATCAATGGCGATTTGTTCAGCGACACTCAACAACTTTCGCCTGTGTTTACCGTGTTACTACCCGATGAACAATGTCCGGAAGAAGTGCGTCAATTAGTATACTCAGCCGTACAACAAGTTCGCTCTGATCAGCGATATCGCACCATCGCTTGGGATTTGCAGGGAGATCATCGTTTAATCAATACGATGCTTTCAGAAGATGCTGATCCTGAATATTTTGAAATAGATGGCGACCTGCGCGATGGGCACAAGAAATTGCTATTCCTGTGTTAACTCCTCGTACAGTGCCACTGTTCCTCGCTGTACCAGGTTAAGTAATCTTTCGACAAACTCGTCCGGCGGCATGCAATCACTTTCTAAAAGCCAACGCTCTATTGTGTAAACAGTCGCATCGGTAAAAAAAGCGAGTGCGAAATCATCACTGTCGCCAACGAGAGATACCATTCGAAGTTTCACAAACGGCATGATATATTCTCGGAAATGCTCAGGAAAAGAGTTTTGACCCTCAGTCTGCAACGCCTTGCGATAGAAATTTCTGTTTTCGTAGAAATAGTTACATATATTTTGAAATCTGTCTATTTGCTGATGGAGTTCCTTAGCTTGTGAAAGATCCTTAACAAATGATATGAATTCAGTATCAAAAATCCAGTTCAGCAGGTCATACTTATCTTTAAAATGGTAATAAAAACTCTTGCGGCTCATCGTACAACGTTCGCAGATATCAGCCACACGTATTTTTTCGAAAGGAACTTCTTCCATGAGCTCTTTCAAAGCTGTTGCAAGTGCTTGCTTTGTTATATTGGAGTTTGCCATAAAGTTCCCTCCTATAAAGCCATAAGATTTTCCTTTCGTCCTTGAGATACTACGACTATTCTATCATCTCTATGTGAATAATTTTATAAAAAATGACCTGTATCGATTGTTTATATTTTGCTCCTGCACAAGCACATGGGGTGTAGCAAGAATCGCAGAGCCTATCTGGGTGCAAATCCGCACACGTGTGTAACGTGTTGAAGTAGAAGAGCAGGGGAAATTGCAGAATAGATAGCACGCCCAATCTGAAACATTGGAAGTCGGATGAATGTGTAAACTTGAGGTCACGAATTTTGACCTCAAGTCTCTTTTCATCACTTCTTCCAGCAAGTTGTTGATGATATTTACCGTTAGATGAGTTTTATTTCGCGATTATAACTTAGGAATTGCATTACAACTTAAATTAGATTATAATTCAAATTAAAGTAATGAAAGGACAGAAGCTATGGAATATCTTGACTCTGTGCTTGGAATTAGCGTCGTGTTTAGGGACGATGCTCTGAGTAATATCCCCAATTTTATTCATGCGCGATATAAGCTGCAGAAAGCCACTCTTGACGGAAGAGAAGTTGTTTTTCTGTATCCTAAAAAAGAGATGGAATCTATAAGCGCTATTAAAAAACATATCGCCAGAATACGAAGAGTTGAAGACTTACCGGTTATTCTTGTTCCGGAGAGGCTGACATATCGTCAGAAAGAATATTTACTCCGTGATCACATCCCATTTATTGTAGAGGGGAAGCAGATATATCTCCCTTTTATGGCAACTTATCTTCAGGAACGAGGCGATAGAGAGAAATTAACGACCGAAGTTATGCTTCCTTCTGCGCAACTACTGTTTCTGTACTATCTTTATCGCGGAGGCGGCGAACTTATAACGAGCGAAGCATGTAGAGAACTGGAGTTTACGCCCACATCCATTTCCAGAGCCTCAAGACAGCTCGAAGAAATGGGATTGGTACGGGCGGAAAGAAGAGGTGTGCAAAAAGTCATTTTTTCTGATAAATCACCGCAAGAACTTTTTGCTGAAGGTCAAGAATACCTTGCCAATCCCGTTAAAAGAACGATCTATGTGCCAAAAAATGAGATAAAAGAAAAACTACTCCTCAGTGGATACTCTGCGCTTTCCAATTACTCGATGCTGAATCCGCCTGTAATAGACGTTTTTGCGGCGGACAGCATTGCGACATGGGAGACTGTATCTTCGAAGAAGTTGCAAAATGAGGATGAGCAGTGTGCGGTGGAGTTTTGGCGTTACGATCCGAGAAAATTATCCAATAGTGAAAATGTAGATAGGCTTTCCCTCGCTCTTGCCCTTCGGGAAGATCGGGATGAAAGGGTAGAAGAAACTGTAGAAGAAATGCTTGCTCAGCTGTGGAGAGATATCGATGGTAAGAGGAGACCATAATAGAAGAACTACGATCCCTGTACGGGTAGAACAGCGAACCGCCAGTAATTTGAACTAGCATAGTTCGGTAGCTTTCCAACGTAAATAAGTGGGGCTGTCTCAAAACCGCTAAACAGTAGCGGGAACGAGCCAGCCCCTTAAAATTTCAGAGAATGCCGTGTTATCAGGCATGACAAGGGACGTTTTGAAAAGATTATTTTTCTACAAATGCCCGTAAATGTCTGTTTTTTGTAAAAGATGGCGCGCGAAAACCTTGAGAACGCATTCTCGGTGTCATTTTTCCTCTATCCGGCTTTTTGTAAGGGAAATAGATGTTGACCAAGCCTGCCGTTTTGTATGCGGTTGTGAAGTTTATTAATGTTGAAACCTAACGCTAATAACAGCATCTCTGTCCTGACATTTGTCTCACCCCGCGTTAGAAATCTTGTGAATTGCATATTTTCTTTTAGAACACCGAAAACACCCTCGGCTTGGATGGAGCGATTTACGCGGAGAACTGTTCCGTATTGGCTTGTCACATTCGCAAGACTTCGCTTGCGGTACTTGTCAAAGTTTTCATTCACCTGAATCTGCTTGCTGTATTTGCCCTTGTAGCATGTACCGGGATGCGTACAGCCCGTACACGTTTCACAGGTATAAATCTTACTTTGAGAAGAAAAACCACCCTTTCTCTTGTGCGTCCTGTATCCCGTAAAGAGAAGAGGACGACCCGCTTTGCATGTATAAAAATCGCCCTCTTTGTCGTATGACATCGCTAAACGAAAGACCCGATCGCGTTGAAACTTTCTTGTCTTGGAATACTCATAGTTTGACGGTTTAATATACGCGGTGATGTGTTCTTTTTCAAGATAGCGATAATTCTCTTCGCTTTCGTAACCCGCGTCGGCGACTGCTTCGAGAAAAGTCCGAGCATAGTTTCGCTTAATCCGCTCAAGAAATGGAATGAACGTCTGAACATCCGTTCGCTCGCTTGACACATCGATCCCCACGACGTATTCGCTTTCAGTGCCGAGTTGCACGTTGTAGGCCGCCTTTAATTGACTGTTCCGCATGTGGTCATCTTTCAGACGCATAAACGTCGCATCGGGATCGGTCTTTGAAAAACTGTTGCGCGTGGAACCCAGTATATCGAGGTATGTTGCGTATTTCCGTTCTCTGACCGCATAGCCTTCGATCGTCTCAATTGCCTTTTGCCACGCGCCTTTTCGCTTGCCGATACCATGAACAAATACCGTGTCTTCCAGCTCCGCTTGCCTGCGCCAGATAAGCGCCAGCTCCTCAAGAAACTCTGCACTAAGATGGTGCGGAATGTCTTCTTCAGCAAGGTGATTCAACAAGAACGTTCGGCATTTACCCTGTAATTTCGCGCGGTATTTTTCCGTCGACTTTCTCCAAACAAAAGTGTAGCGGTTGGCATTCGCTTCAAATTTAGTCCCGTCTACAAACAACGTGCGGAATTGCACTTCATCCAAGTCATGCAACAGCTCCACAAATTGCGTCAAAAGCTCCTCCGCAAAATAGACCAGTTTGTCTTTCCTGAAGCGATTAATCGTATTGTGATCCGGAGCCTGTTCGCCTTGGAGTAAATAGATAAAACCCAAATCCATATGGCAGGCTCGTTCTATTTTGCGACTTGAATAGATGCCTAACGAATAGGCGTAAATCATAATCTTACAGAGTGTTTTCGGGCTGACTGCGGGATTTCGTCCTACCTCTGAGTAGCTACGATAAAGGTTCGTATAATCCATCTCCTCAAAAACCTTGTTCAGCAGCCGTACTGAATCTCTCACGGGGATAAATCGTTCGGTCTCAATCGGTAAACAGAGTTGAATATAGCCCCCGTATTTGCTATAGTCTGAGTGTAAATTTAGTGTCTTCATAACATAAGTTTACAGCATGAGAGGTGCCTCGGCACCTCTTTTTTTACCTTAAAAAATGGGGCCGCCCTTTTTGAGACAGCCCCTACCCGACTTGGAGGCACCATCCGGATTTGAACCGGAGAATAGAGGTTTTGCAGACCTCTGCCTTACCACTTGGCTATGGTGCCCTATAGCACGATGACCGGCAGCGAACTGTCCGGTCATCCTTCTTGGAGCGGGATACGAGATTCGAACTCGCGACTTTCACCTTGGCAAGGTGACACTCTACCACTGAGTTAATCCCGCGCAAGCATGTCGTCCGGGTGCGTAATCGAACGATCAGCGCCACGTAATCTTAGCAAAGACCACTCTGACTTGTCAAATCGAATATCGAGTCACATTCCGTAGGTATTCCTTTAAGCTAGCAGCTTGTTTAACTCCGGCTCCGACACAACTCGTCCAATTCCTTGTTCAAACCGTCTCTAACTCCAAAGCTTTCTAAATCGCTCGCTCAGTCAGCATTGGAGCGGGGAGCTCGGATGTCGGCGGCGTTTTATTATTGCAAAATTGGAGGTATGGTTCGCAATGGCTAAGAACGAGGAATTGATCGCCTAAGTAGGGGATGGCTCGCTTATCGTGACTGACTGTCACGATCGTGCGATCGTTGCCCGTTTTTTCATTAAGCAATGCCAAGGCGCGCAAGAGCTGTTCCATGCCTTCATCGTCAAGACCGACGGTCGGCTCATCCAGAAACAGGACTTCAGGTTCGTTGGCGATGATGCAGGCGAATCCGAGTTTTCTCTTTTGTCCTTCACTGAGACTGAGAGGGTGACGTTCAAGCATATGTTCAAAGCCGAAGAGTCGTATCAGTTGCTCCACGAATTCGGGAGAACTGGCGTTTAAATACAGCTCGTCTTTGACGCGCGGCATGAAAAGCTGGTAGTCGGGGTTTTGCAGGACGTAACCGATTTTCCTTTTGTTTCGCTTTTTGTTGTACGGCGAAACAATGGAGCCGAAAGTCGGGCGTACAAATCCGAACAGTAAATTGAGCAGGGTCGTTTTCCCGCAACCGTTTTCACCTAAAATCACCCATTCATCGCCTCTATTGATCTGCCAGGAAAAGTTATCAAACAAGGCTCGATCACCGACTCGATAATCGATGTTTTCAACGGAGAATACCGGCTCCGCGTCGGCAGCCACATTTGTTTTTTTCCGTGATGTGCGGTCGGGGAGAGATGAGAGGTCACACTCATAATTTTCCGCGTTGTCTCGAATCTCCAACGTCATCTCCACATTTTCGTCGAAACTCTTCACACAGAAAAAAACTTTATCGACGTACGGCAGAACGAGTTCCTGACGATGTTCTGACAAGATGACGGTGTAGCCTTCTTCGTCTGACAATCGCTTTAAAAGCTCTAACAGCTCCTTTGCCGAACGGACGTCCATATTGGCCAAAGGTTCGTCCAAGAGCAGGATTTTCTGCCCCATGCCAAGGGTGCACGCCGTCATCAGTTTCTGCTTTTCGCCGCCCGAAAGAGTCGCTGTTTGGGCGTCAGCCAACAAACCTGTCATGCTCAATAATGCGTTTAGCTTGTCACGCATTCTTTGCGGCGTTTCGTTGATATTTTCCATCGGGAAGACGATCTCGTCGGCCACACGGTCAAAGATGATCTGTTCTCTCGGATTCTGGAATACGCTGCCAACCGCTTTCGTGCGCTCTCTGACTGGGCTGTCCGTCACACAGTGTCCGTGAATATAGATGTCGCCTTGTACATCGGCTTTTTTCAGATGCGGGATGACCCCGTTGATCATGTTGATCAGCGACGATTTCCCGCAGCCTGAATGACCTGTAAGCATGATGAAATCGCCTTCTGTGATTTTAAAGTTCAGGTCTTTGAAAACCCATTGCTTTTCTCGGTCTGTTTTTCCCTCCGAGAAGTCAAAGGACAAGGACAAATTGACAACTTCCAAGGCACAGCTCATTTAATGCCCTCGCAGAAACAAATAAGCAAAAACGGTCAGACACGTAAGAAACAGGATTGAGAAAACGAGATCTCTTCTTTTAAGGCAGATGACTTCAAACGAGCTGCCTGCCGAGTCCGTGGAGAAGCCACGTGTTTCAAGTGACGTCGCCAATCCCTCGGAGATACTCAGCATGCGAACGGTAAGAGGGATGAAGAAGGCTCTGCTCCACAAGGCGGGCGTTGAGGCGAATCGAATACCCCTCAGCGCGATGGCTTGTCGGATGCGCTTAATCTCTTCGCGAAAGATTTGAATAAACCGAATGACAATTAACAGTCCCAGACTGATCCAGCGAGGAACGCACAGCTGATTGAGGGCGCGGACGAGATGGATCGGTCTGATGCTCATGCTGAGTACTCCTGCCAAACCCAAGGCGAGAACACGGTAAATGGCGTACAGTGCGTCTTGCATGCTTCCGTTTATAAGCGTCAAGCTTCCCATGACGAGACCGAAAGCGAGTACGAACGGAATGAGTTTGAGCATCAGTTTTTCGAATCGGAACAAAAGAAAAAGAACGGAAAAAGTAACGACATACATCCAAAACCACGTGCTCTTGACAAACAAAAGACCCATTACGAACAGCAAAAGGCTGAAGACGAGTAACAAGATCGGGTGGATGTCGCGCGTTTCCTTACACATGTGCAATCTACATTTTGCCTGCTTTTTGAAGTTCGTCCGAGATTTTGTTGCCGATCATAGCGCCTATGAGACCTAGTGCGATGGCGCCCAAGGCAAATAGAATGAACGTAAGGGGGTTTCCGATTTGTTCTGAAATCGACTTTCCTTTCGCGAGTATATTGACGACAGCTGTTGAGGGAAGCGTGAAAAAGGCGAACAGACCGGAGCTCATGAGGACGGCTTTTCTGTTTTCGTAATTCTTAAAGAACAGCAAGGCGAGACCCTCGGAAAAAAGGCTGCCGGTGAATTGATTGAAGAACATGACGGGTGCCATCAACAATAGAACGAGTCCGGAAAAGATGCCGATGATGAGTAAAGAGCCGCTTTTCTTGACTTTGCGCAATCCGATCGATGTGACAAGCGCAAAAGGCAATGCCATAGCGAACGCCTGCGGTCCTATCTTCGACGCGGTCATCACGATCGGCGCGAATGGACCTGCTGCCAGTAACGTGACGGCCGTTATGACTGCCAGAAACACGATATCCTTCACTGTAAATGCTTGAAATCGAAAGCTTTTCATTTTCTCTCCTGCCGTTGTTTATGTGTATGGTTATAGATTGATCGCTTCAAACGTCTATCGGACCGCCCCATGCGGGCATCTTGCGACCGCTGTTCTACATATCGATCACTCGATCACAAATCTTGAAACAGCTTTCGCGGTGGCTGACCAAGATCACCGTCTTGCCGTCGCTGTTGCGTTTCAGTGCGTCCAAAATGATGTTTTCGTTGAGCGTGTCGAGGTTGCTGGTCGGTTCATCGAGGAGCATGATTTTGGTGTCTTTTAGAAAACAGCGCGCAAGCCCGAAACGCTGTCTCTCACCTGCGGAGAAGTTGTCGCCCAGCTCCGTGAGCGTTGTATCCAAGCCGTGCTCCAAGTTGTCAACGAAGTCGAGGATGGCGGCTTTATCGAGAGCTTCCCGCAGCTCCGCTTCCGTGCTGTTCGGTTTGGCGATCAGTAAGTTATCCCTGATCGTGCCCTCGAAAAATTCAGTGTGTTGCGTCATGTAGCTGATGTTGTGCCATAGGGACTGTGTGTTGATCTTCTGAACGGAGTGCCCCGAAATAAAGATCTCGCCGCTCTCCAAGGACCAAAAATACATCATGAGTTTGAGCAATGTCGATTTCCCGCAGCCGCTTTCTCCTCGAATACCCAGAAATTCACCTTGTGCTACTTTGAGATTAAAATTCTCAAGGACGAGCCGGTCACCGTATGAAAAGGAAAGGTCGTTCACGACGATCAGCGGATCGGTAGCGCGTTCCAGATTCAACTCGATACCGTTCGTCACTTCATCTGCTACGGGCTTTTCTTCGAGAAGATTTAGGACGCGTTCGCCACACGATAACGACTGTGACAAACCGTTGCCGAGCGATGCGACGTTGGCGATGGCGGGGAAACTGAAAAAAATGCCGAAAGTTAGAGGTAAAAGGATGGCAGGAGCGAGTCCCGTCCAGATACCGATCAAGATCACGGCACAGGTCGTCAAGACGACGATGACGTCTTCCAATGCCAAGAGCAATGCCAGCTGCTCGATCAATACGGCCTGATGCGCCACCAGAGATTTATTTGTCTTTTCGATAACACGAATCGCTCTCTTACGATAGGCGAATTGCATGATCTCCGTGATACCGCGCAACAGATCGAGGAAAATATTATTGAGACCGCCGATCTTCCGGCGAAGGATGCGTCCAATGTCTTTCGACCATTTGGAGAAGAAGATCGGCAAGCCGACGCCCATGATGAGATAAGAGATCAAAGTCACCAAGGCGATGGCAGGCGAATAGAGCGCAATCAGCACAATATATGTGATCCCGCAAAGGATGGCGATTGAGATCGGGGAAATGGTATGCGCATAAAAGACCTCAATGAGCTCGATATCGCTCGTGATCATCGAGATGAGGGCGCCTTTATTGCTGCCTTCAATTTTCGCCGGCGCCAACCGCCTGACGGCGGCAAAGACTTTATCGCGCAACGTACACAACACGCGAAAGGCCACGAGATGGTTCATGTATTGTTCCAAATATCTGGTTATTCCTCTCATAAAAGTGAGCACGGCCATCCACATGACAATTTTTGAAAAGGGTATTTCGACGAATCCGCCCAAGCTGACAATCAAAAGCGCGGCAAGCACGGCGATTCCCGTACTTGAGAAAAAGGATATGACGCCGGCAAGAGTCGCCGTCACGAGATCACGAGTGTGAACCTTTGCCAGAATCATTAAGTCGAGCATGATTTTGAGCGAACTTCTCTTTCTCATGAGCGGACCTCCGATGCAGATGATGTAGCGTAAAGCTTCTGCTGATCTCCCGCTTCAAAGCGCGCTTGTGCTTGCCATAATTGTCGGTACACGCCGTCGCGCTCGAGCAGTTCCTCGAAAGTCCCTTTCTCCACAATCTTGCCGTCATCCAGAACGTAGATCTTTTCTGCGTCTTTGCCAGCGTAGAGGCGGTGCGAGACGAGAATCACGACGTGATCTTGCGCCATGTTTTTCATGACTTGCAGGATGACAGACTCGCTCTCAATATCGATGTTGGAAGTCGCCTCGTCGAAAACGTATACTTTGGCATTGCGTAAAAGAGCTCTGGCGAGCACCAGTCGTTGTTTCTGTCCGCCTGAGAGATTGCTGCCGCCTGACTTGATCTCTAACTCCAACCCCCCGCGGTGTTCAATTTCATCATAGAGGCGAACTGTCTTGAGTGCGTCGATCAACTCGTCGTCTGTGGCTGTTTTCTTACCCATCATTAAATTACGCCGCACTGTTTTCTCGAAGACATGGGCATCGTGCGAAATGCGAATCATGTTCTCTGTCACCGATTGCTTCTTATACGTCGAATAGGCGCAATTGCCCCAGTAAATCGCTTCTTCGCCGCCGTCAAGTTGTCCCGCGATGAGACGAACAAGCGTGGATTTCCCCGATCCGGAGGCGCCGACGATTGCTGTAAATCCGGGTTTCCCAAAAGTGGCGCTGACACTTTCCAAGACACGGCGCTCACTTTTTGGATAGGAAAAAGTGAGATTGTTGATGGTGATATCTTCCGCGTCATACCTGATCTCGTTCTTGTCTTTTTCGTCTTGCTCCGGCAGAGTGAAAAAGTCGATTAATTTCCTTCCCGCCGCGACCCCCGTCATGGCGACATGGAAGCTGGACGTCAACGTTGACATCGGACTGAACGCTTCCATGGACATGAAAACGAGCACAACCATCGCCGTGACGTTTCCGGTCTTGAAAGAAATACCCGGCAATCCTACTGCCATTAAGGCTAAGCTCCCGCCGTAAGCGATCCACTCGATGAGCGTGATTGATCTCAACTGCATCCGCAGGATGTTCATCGTTTCAATGCGAAAGATTTCCGATTTTTTGTGTATTTCTTCCGCCCTCTTCTCGTCGGCAGAGAAAATTTTCAATGTCGTCATACCCTGCAGACTGTCTAAAAACAACTGCCCCACATCTTGGTAACTGCCCCAATACTTTTTCTGTTTGCGTGTGACCATTTCCAAGATCGCTTTTAGCATCAGAGGGATGATGGGCGCCAAGATTAAAAACAATAGGGCAGAGGAGAGACTGAGCGGGAGTAACACGATGAAAGTCACCAGGCTCATGCCGAAACTGCCGAAAAATTGCGGAAGAAAACGTCCGTAATAATTCTCAAGCTGTTCAATCGTGTCGGAACCCATGTTGATCATGTTTGCCGTCGATGTGTAATACAAATAGGACGGACCGATGCGCATGGTCTTTGAAATCATCTCAGTCCTGAGAGTTGTTTTGACTTCTCCCGTTATTTTTGTCTGGTACCGCGTGACGAGGTAGAGGCTGCCTGACCTTAGAACGAAGCCGAGCAAAAAGATAATAAAAGCGATTATATAGTTGACCGACGTTTGCAAGAAGAGACTCTGAATGATTTGTCCAAGTGCAAGAGCGATGGAGAAACTCCCGACAACTTTCAACATCATCAGCAAAACGCTGACGATGATGTACTTTTTTGCGTTGCCGATGTATCGAAAAAGCAATTTATCCAGCATAGATCACCTGTCCGCCATCTCTAGTTAGACTTTACTAACTCCGGAAAGCAAAGATAAGTTAGCATATTCTAACCATGAAAGGCAAACGTGATAATGGAGGCTTTTAAGAAGGTGATTGGCAAAGAAGATGGTGTTTCTGTCTATAGATATGTCCTTAAATGAGTTGGAGCATCAGGGTTACACGTGCTGTTATTGATCATTCTCTGAAACAAATGATCGATCTCCGGACAGATTTTGACAGCTCGACGTTAGATGCCGTCATTCACTGTATTTTCTTACCAGCTCGCGGAAGACGATGTGTAAATCCTCGTTTGTCTCGTCAAAGACCCCGTAGATAGGATAAAAGCTTTCACGAACCCCGCGGAATGATACGGTAAATGAGTCAGTTGTCTCGTCATAGACGACACTGGGATATCCGCCTGTTTCGTTTGAATCGTCTTTCCTGTCTATTAATGCGTAATAGTAGCGGTCGTGGACAAATGCACGGACGAGTCGCTCGCTGTCGGAGTTGTCTATCTCGACGTACTCACAACGGTGCTGTCCCGCTTTGTCGGTGAAAGACCCTGCCAGATAACCTTGACCCGAGTCAATCATCAGTGTGAAGCTAAACGAATCGGTGAGCGTCATGTGCGATTGACTCAAGTGGATCGTTTTAATCAACTCTTCGGGGGTCGTTGTGCCGCTGTCGAGGTTAAGAAGCGGTACGTAGTCTTCCCCCGCATTCATCAGAGCGTCAATAAGAAGCGGTCTCAATGCTCGAAACAGATCGATTCCTCTGGTGGGAACGTAAGCATTGATCGATATGCCGAGATAATCGCCCGATGCATACTTGCCGCTCAGAATAAACTCACCTGCCTTCACGGGAAGTCCGGAGGTCCAGTCGTACTCTCCGTTTATGACCATGATGCCCGACTGTCTTACGATTTTCGCGAAGCGGGTCGTAAAGTCTTTGTCAACGGGGAGAGCGATGGAGATTCCGCTGCGAAACTCGTGAAACCGGTCGGCGGAGACGCCGATACTCAAAATGTATCCCGATTCCTTAAATAGCTCTGTGTTGTCGCCAGCTTTTCTGGCGAGGTATGAGTTGTTCTCATCAAAAACATGAAGCCCGAGATCGAATGAGCCGTGTATGTCGTCCGAAGCGTGGACCATGTGCATGTCAAAGGAGAGAAGATCGGTTGATGCGATGTCCTTCGGGGCGTCGGGATTTTGGCTTCTTTTATGTTCTCCGGGCATTTCTTCGCGGTTCGTTGTACCTGTGATGTCGCTTTGATTGCCGTCTTGCGGTGGCTTTTTCTTGCATGAAACGAGCTGGATAGCTAAAACTACGATTAATGCGACGACTAAAATGACCAACAAAACGATCGCTACGGGTGTTATCGGTTTTTGCAGAATCGTGTTCATGGATGTACCTCTGTCATTTACTGGGGACTATTGCTAGATGCATTCTAACAAAAGGTTCGTTCGCAATACAAAGCGGTCGACCGAGAACAATCGCACCTTTGGCGCTAAACGACTCTTTCTTAACCTTCATCGCTCGAGTCATGAAAACTGTTGCATTTCTTCAAAGTTTACTTGAGCTAAACCCTACATTTCTTCAAAATAATTTGCATGGAGATGATAAATTGTTAATCCCTTTTCGGTAGAGGTTTGCCGATCTTCATCTCTTGTCTCCACGAGGGAGCTTCTCCGTTGTCCGCCCAGTATTCGTCAAGAGATGCAATTTTGTCATCCTGTATTGCCTCTAAGTGTGCAGGTCGTAAAACGTTTCTCTTGTAATTTCATAGTAGACGGCAGTGCGCCAAGCTCCTGTTTGATCTTGCCACTCATTTTCGACGACTTTCGTCATGATCGCGCCATAGACCGAACGAGTAGACATCGCGCCATATGCCGTGGTTATCTTGTACGTGTTGTTTCTGTACGCTCTCCAAAGTCATACCCAACTTTACCATGAGGCTCGCTGACTGTTTCAAAATGAATCATCGTTGGCTCCTATGTCTTCCGCGTCAGGATATGCCAGATGGTATTGTCGGTGAAACCGCATTGCTCGTAAAGTTTTTCCGGTCGTGTCTCATTGTTGACACGACCGGAAACGGTCACAAAATCAGCTTTATCCTGGAGCCGAGATAGAAGTTCATTGACGATACATTGCCCGATTCCCATGTGCCTATAACCGTCCGACACTTGAATCCACTCAAGGCTGCCTTCTCGAATGTCGCGATCAAGTTCAGCGATGCCGCTGGCGACCACGTTCATGTTCGATGTATCGCGAATACAAATCCATAGATCGGCGTCGTAGACGGGGCGGGCTTTGTATTGCTCGAGTTCTTCAACCGTCACGCCTTCGCGCTCGTAGCATGTGTTGATGTGGGCGGCGAATTCCCCTGTGCTACCTTGTGTCATGACAAAGCCTTCCGGCAGATCGACTGCATCGATGTGCTTCAAAGTGTGTAGGAGTTTGAAGTACGGATTATCGGTGTAATATACAAGGAGGCTGTCGGAAAAGTCGTTGTCGGAGACAACCCGCATATGCACAGGGATGTCGAACGAATTTGTTTTCCAAAAACACAAGGAAGATGCTCCCGTAGGGTTGAGTAAGTACGTCTGTTTATCCATGTGATTCTTCTTCCGAAGTTTCTTTTGAAGGCTTGAAGCCGAAACAACTCTCAATGGCGCCGGTCGGACATTCGTGGATGCAGTCGCGACAGCGGATGCACTCGGGGCTGTTCGGCGACTTGACGGGGTCGACGCCCATCTTGCAAACGCGCGCGCATTTTCCGCAGTCGATGCATTTGTTGTTGATTTTGAATCGGTAGAAACTGACAGGCTGTAAAATCCCGTAAAAGGCGCCGAGAGGGCAGAGGTAGCGGCAGAAAACGCGGTAGAGAAAGACGGAAAGCACAAGGATTGCGATCGCCAGAGTGACTTTCCAAACAAACAGCGATCCAGCCGCCTCCCGCATGGCGGGATTGAGGACGACAAGCGGAATGCCTCCCCCGATTGTCCCGGCGGGACAGACATACTTGCAAAAAAACGGATCGCTCATGCCGAGGCTGTTGCGGACGATAAGGGGCAACAACATGACGACGCCGATGAGCATGAGGTATTTCCCGAAGGATAGTATACGGTTGAGCTTGGCGGGGACTTTGATTTTCGGCGTAGGTATTTTGTGCAGGAGATCCTGGAGCAGTCCGAACGGGCAGAGATAGCCGCAGAAGAAACGACCGGCTAAAATCCCGAACAATGCGATGAGTCCGAACACGTAAAAGCTGAAATTGAACTTCGCGCTGCCGGCGACGGCTTGTAAACTGCCAATCGGACAGGCGCCAAGAGCGCCGGGACAAGAGTAGCAGTTCAGTACGGGTACGCAGATGGATTTCAAGCTGCCCTTGTAGATGCTCCCCGAGATGAAACCCTTGAAATGACCGTTAAAAACGGCGGCGCCGAGTGCTTGAATGAGGTGGCGCCGGTTGGGCGAAATCTTCTTTTTCGTTTTTATCTTATCCAATGCCGATGCACTCCATGCAGATATTAATTGCCTTCATCAGGAGTGTTTTCACCTCATCGCCATTTGCGCGCAAGAGACCGATCAGGATAAAAGCGATCGCGACGGCGGCAATTAGAAGCGACCATTTGTTGAGTTGAAAGAATCGGAACAATGTTCCTTCGGAAGTATGTTTTTTATGAAGGTTTTCATTCATCACAAGACTCTTCTCTCTGGCATTATGTTGCTATGCTACACATTATCGTTAAGCGAGAAAACGCTGTCAATCGAATTGTAAAGTGAATTCGTACCATATGATATGTTTTCCGCCGACGGAATCAGTATGATTTGAGCTGATCATGTCTTCAAGGAGATTTTTCGATGAAACGAAAATTTAGAATAATACTCGTTTTTGTATTGGCTCTCGTCATGCTTTTGAGTGCCTGTCACTCTCGCGATTTGCCTTCGAACGGCGACAATAAGACATCTGCGGCGGATTCCGTTAAACCGTCCGCTTATCCGAAATCGCTCGGAGAAATAAAGAGCTGGAAATTCAGTACGGAGGATATTGAAGGCAATCACGTCGACGAATCGATCTTCAGCGAAGCGAAACTGACGATGGTCAATATCTGGGCAACATGGTGCGGACCGTGCATCGCGGAGATTCCTCACATCGGGGAACTCGCGAAAAATGAATTTGCCGACATGAACATCCAAGTCATGGGGATCATAAGCGATGCCGAATTGGGCGGCGACAATGAAATTGCGGTGGACAATGCAAAGTATATTTTAGAAGCATCCGGGGTCTCCTATCTGAACGTCCTTTTTAATTCCCCCGATATGTATGAATCGCTTCTCAAGTTTGTCGGGGGGTATCCGACGACAATTTTTATGGATAGTCAAGGGAATGTCGTCGGCTCTGAAATACTTGGAATGCGTTCGAAAGAGGCGTTTCTCGAGGAGGCACAACAGAGACTCAACATGCTGAACGACTAAAACCTATCACCCTATTCATCCAACTCGCGCAGGCGGTTGAACCGTTTCAGTATGTACTCCGCTTAAGCACGGCTGTGTTATAATTCGGGTGTCGAAACACCGACATAAACAGGCGTTTGGGAGTGTTTTTGTGCGTTGTCATCGGTGCGGTCTGCCGAATTGACGCGAGCCGCCCGTTTCACGCATTTTGCGGGGCTTCTTCTATCAGAAGGAAAGGTACAAGCGGCTATGAGTCATGTTGAAGGTATCAAGCTGCAAGACTTTGAGGTAATCTGGTGCGACCGGAAGGTAGAGGCAATGAGTCATGTGGAAGGTGTCAAGCTGCGAGATCTTGTCGAGCATTTTGATTATCACGTCATTCGAGATTATGGGAAGATCGACAGGACTGTGATTGCGGTTGCCGACATTACGCGACCGGGGTTACAGTTGGCGGGTCACTTCAAGCACTTCGGTCCCGATCGAATGCAGCTGATCGGCAATATGGAAATGGCATACCTGAAGACGTTGACGCCTGAAGAGGAGTCGGAGTGCCTCAGTCGCCTATTTGCGACGGGTATTCCCTGTCTGATTCTATCCCGGAGACATGAGCCCAGCGAGGTCATGCTACACTGCGCTGACAAATATGAGATTCCTATTCTGCAAAGCGATCATTCCACAGCATCTATCTACAGCTCGCTCGTCAAACACTTGAATGTCGAGCTTGCCCCGCACATTTCGATGCACGGCGTGCTTGTTGAAGTACTTGGGGAAGGCGTTCTCATTCTAGGCGAAAGTGGCGTCGGTAAGTCAGAGACCGCACTTGAGCTCGTCAAGCGCGGGCATCGTCTGATTGCCGACGATCTGATTGAAATTAGACGCGTCTCCGATACGACGCTCCTCGGACGCGCGCCCGAGAATATCCGACATATGATCGAAATTCGCGGCTTGGGCATACTCAATGTCAAAGAGCTTTACGGTGTTTCGTCCGTTAAGGTGCAGGACAACATCAACTTTGTTATCAACATGGAGTTTTGGGATGAGAATAAAGTCTACAATCGGCTCGGCATCGAAGATGAGGAGACAACGATTCTCGGCGTTTCCATCCCATCCGTGACGATTCCCGTGCGCCCGGGGCGGAATCTTGCCATTATTGTTGAATTCGCCGCCATTAATTTCCGTCATAAGAAGATGGGGCACAACGCGGCGAGAGAGCTTGAAGAACTAGTTTTTAAATCAAATAATTGATTTGTCGGCATTCGCGATCATTCAAGGAGATTGATGATGACACGCAAAGGAGAGAGCAAGTGAGCAAAGACGGGGTGAATGTCTCTGCCGTTGGCGATGCCGTATCCGTTCTCAGCAGCATAGAAAACGTATCGGTTGAGTGCAATGTGCCCATGGCGGAACTCACACGCTTTCGCGCGGGCGGTCGAGCCGATATCCTTGTTCAGCCGCATACGGTTGAGAGTGCGATGGAGCTGATCAGGGTTGTGCAAACAAACGGCTTGCCTTTGACGGTTATCGGATGCGCTTCTAATATTCTTGTATCCGATCGCGGTATTCGCGGCGTGACGTGCCGATTGCATCCTTCGCTGAACGCAATACGTCTAGACGGTAACAGTCTGTTCTGTCAAGCTGGCGCTCTGCTTTGCGACGTCGCGGCTTATGCGGCGAGACGCTCGCTCGGAGGGGTCGAATTTGCCGCGGGGATTCCCGGCTCGGTCGGCGGCGCCGTTTTCATGAATGCGGGTGCGTTCGGTGGGAGCATGTCGGATGTCGTGTGGAGAACGATGTTCATTGATGGCGACGGCAACATCGGGGAGATTGTCGGCGACGAACACGATTTCGGCTATCGCCACAGTTTTTTTATCGACTCGCCTGACGCCGTGATTCTTGAGACGGAACTCCGTTTAGAGCACAGGGATCTTTCGCTTATCTATGAAAAGATGGCGGAGAATGCCCATAGACGTTACAATACCCAACCGCTCGATGCATACTCCGCGGGCAGTGCTTTCAGGAGACCGGAAGGATTTTATGCAGGTAAACTGATTTCCGATGCCGGTATGAAAGGATACAGGCGCAATAATGCCGGCGTGTCAGCCAAGCACGCCGGGTTCATTGTAAATCACGGCGAGGCAACGGCGGATGAAATTGCTCAAGTTTTTAGAGATGTCCGCAAAGCAGTATACGATATGGAAGGTGTGATTCTCATGCCCGAAGTGAGACCGGTCGGTGAATGGGACGACGATCCTTTTGCTTTTGAGCGCTGATACCGCGAAATGCCTCTTACATTGAAAGCAGGTTTTCGTGCTACCCCATTGAAACCAAATACACCGGCAGACGTTTGGCGAAAAATTGAAAGGGAAGTTGGATGGAGATTACGATTGTCACCGGCTTATCGGGGAGCGGAAAGAGTTTAACGGCAAACTTGTTGGAGGACATGGGTTTTTTCTGTATCGATAATATGCCGCCTCAGCTCGTGGGCGATTTGACGCGCGTTTTATCGGACTGGCAAGCGACGACCGAGCTGCCTGCCGCCGATATGCGCCTCGCGCTCGTCATGGATACGCGAACGCCCGGTTTTGTTAAACATCTGCAACCCGTTCTCGATAATTTGAGAGACAGCGACGTTCCTGTTCGCATTCTTTTTCTTGAGACATCCGATATGGCGCTGATCAGTCGCTACAATCAGACTAGGCGCGATCACCCGTTGTCGCAAGGGCGATCTCTTGTAGAGGCGATTGCTTCGGAACGTAATATGTTAGCACCGGTCAAGGCGCTCGCCACGGACATCGTAGACACGACAGGTCTGTCGAGCCGCGATCTGAGACAGAGACTCCAACAACTCTTCAGCCATACCGGCTTGCACGATGAAATCACGATTTTTGTTCAGTCATTCGGATTTAAGTACGGGATACCGCCCGATGCGGACATTGTATGTGATGTCCGTTTCCTGCCGAATCCGTATTACCTTGATCATCTGAGACCGTTGTCGGGACTTGATCAACCCGTCATCGAATTTTTAGAGCAGTACCCCGAAGCCGATGAATATCTCGAACGACAGTGCGAGCTTTTTTGTTACACAATCCCGTTCTATATCCGCGAAGGAAAACAGCGGTTAAATATCGGTATCGGCTGCACGGGAGGACGTCACCGCAGTGTTATGTCCGCTGAGAGGATCGTCAATTATTTGAAAAAATCCGGTTTCAACGCTTTCGTGTTGCATCGCGATTTGCATCTAGATGTGAGACAGCGGCGTATCGATGCGATGGAATCCGATGAATCGTTTTCATGACTTTTTCCGCAGGTATTCGTAGAGAATTAGTTGATCGTTTTTCGGCGAGAGAGGAATCGCGCGAGTGGGCACTCGTGTCATTTGCCGTGTTTTCCGCTCTGTCCGGTTCCATCGACCAAGACGAGGAAGGATGGCGTGTTACCATTCGTGTTACGGGCTCTCACATCGCTTCAATGCTTGAGGATATCGCTAGGTCGCTTTCCCTTCCGATTTGTGAAAAAAAGACAGGAAGACGCGATGTGTGCCTGACGTTTGTCGTTTCAGTTGAAAGACGTGCACTATTATTTTTCGATTTTGATCGCTGGTGGGAATGGACAGGCGAACAAGGTCTCGAGGTTATTTTCTCATCCTTTTTTCTCGCATGCGGCGTGATGTCGGATCCGGCGACGGGACGTTATCGTCTGGCCTTTTCCCCCTATTCAGAGGGCTCGATTCCCCTCATGAAGCATTTGTTTAACCGCGCTGAGCTGAATCCGAAAGAATCGCGACATCAGGGTAAACAGCTGCTGTTTTTCTCTAAGGGAGAAGACATTGCGCAATTTTTATTGTTGTGCGGTGCGCACCTCACCTTGTTGAGATTCGAAGAACTGCGGAGTGAGAGGGAATTACTCGGACAAGTGAACCGTCTTGTCAATTTTGATGAGGCGAATGCCAGTCGTCGCGCTCAATCGATTTCTGAACAGCTTAGCGCCATCGACACGATTGAACGAATACGCGGACTCGACTCACTTGCCCCGGTTCTTGCAGAGGCCGCAAAAGCGAGATTGGAGAACAGAGGCGCTTCGCTTGAGGAACTGGGTGCCGGCATGGTACCGCCTGTGAGCAAGTCGGGGATGAGTCACCGCTTTGCAAAAATTCGTTCTCTCGCTCTCGCTCTTGAAAGCAAGGAACGACGTGAACAATCTGAGTGATAGAGAGTGGTATACTTAAAGCCGATCAACCCATCGACGTTTTACGTCAAGTGGTGACCGATTGATGTGTGGTGAGATGCTTCAGTCTCTGCGATAGTGACGATTGGGTCGTAATGCTTTTACACAAAGCGATGGCGGTGTGGTAAGGATATGATGGACTACTTAGAAGGCTTTCTAATAGGATCAATATGGAGTGACACGGATTACCGAACGCGTCGACACTACCATGCGCATGTTTTTCTCGCCGCTTTGATGGGTGCCGCTTTCACGTTTTTTCTCTTTTTCCCGGACAAGATGTCAAAGTGGATCGTCGTTCCGCAACCGCTCTCCCTTGTTTTCCTTATTTTTCTGATCTTGGCGACGCCGATTATTTCAAGTATCTATTATCGTGTGCCTTTTTACGTCAGACCCTTCCTTTTGCTTTTGTACATCATGAAATACGTGCTGCTCTTCTATACGCTCGTCCATTTTTTCTTTCCGCTTGTCACGGTTGATCGTGCGAATTTTTCCGATCTCTTGTTCGCGCGCATCGATGACCGCATGACTCGTTCGCTTGATCGATTCAGCGATTCCGGCAAAGTTCTTACGACGGTCGCCGGTGTGCTTATCGGAGCTTTTTGGATTATTGCCGAAGGTCTTCTCGTCGTACTTATTCTGATTGCCGTACCGCTTGCCGCAATTTGTCTTCTGAAAGGTATACGCTATGTCCTTGACATCGTCCTATACGAGCTGATCGATCGTTACGTTCTCAAGGACGGTCCGGCAAGGACTGATGAGGTCCCGTGGCTCGGAAGCGTTGTTGATGATGATGAAGAAGAGGGCTCGACCGGAAGCACACCGATCTTGTTTCCCGGATCGGGAGGGCGACAGAAAGAAACTGACGTTACTAAAAAGAGACAAGATGTTGCATATGATGGCGGTATGATCAATAGGTTCCGCCTGATCCTGAAGAATAGACTTCGATCTTTCCGACGCGGACTACGCAACATATCTCTACGTGGGAAGAAGTGGAAAAATCGCGTCCCGGTCAAGAGAGGGGTAAGAACGAAAACGGAAGATTAAAAGATTGGAGGTTATCGCACTGTAATTCCTCGTTCGTAAAACGAGTTTGTGCGGCGAACATTCTCATGAACAACGAATACAATCCAAATCGACACAATTCCGCAAATCAGAACGAAGAAGAGCATATCCGTTCAGACCGACCCTCTACCAATGAGAGTCCGTACTACGCTCAAGGAGATCACTCGAACTACGGAGGGGCACCGCCACCACCGAAAAAGGGTACGAGCGGTGTCGCTCTCGGTGTCATAATCGTCGGGTTGGTGGCTGTTTTGCTGTTTTCCGCCATTGCGGGATTTCTCCTTTTTCTCTATAAAGGCTATGACAGGCTTAAAGAGCCCGCGGAGGTAACTGAAAGCTTACCGCCCGATAAGCCAATGCCCTCGGCGCCTCTTATAGATGATGAACCGTTACCTTCCGGCAGTGAAGGAGTCGATCCGCACTTTAATTTAGAGGATTTCGCGCGCCCCGCGCCGCAAGAGGGCAAAGAGATTCTCTCAATCCCCGAGATTGTCAAGAAAGCGAAACCTGCTGTCGTCGCGATCTACACGAACATTGTGGTTGACCGCGGCGCATATTTCGGACTGATCGAGAGTACGGTTGCCGGGTCAGGTTTTATTATCACGGAGAACGGCTATGTCGTAACAAATGCACACGTTGTCGAAGATGCCCGAAGCGTTATTGTGTATTTAGAGGACGAGCGCACGTATGAGGCGACGGTCGTCGGCTCGGATGCCTATGCGGATATTGCCGTCTTGAAAGTTGATGCGGAGGGTCTTCCGACGGTACAGCTCGGCGATTCGGATAAATTACTCGTCGGCGAAATAGCGATCGCCATAGGAAACCCGACGGGGAATTTGAGAGGAACAGTAACGTCAGGCATCGTCTCAGCAGTTGATCGCGAAATGCAGGAATCTCCGATTCCCCTCATTCAAACGGATGCCGCTCTCAATTCCGGCAATTCGGGCGGCGCGCTGCTCAACGCATACGGCGAGGTGATCGGGATTAACCAATTGAAAATTGTGTATGCCGATTCGGGGAGAGATGAGCCGATCATCGGGATCAGCTTTGCCATCCCATCCAATGCTGCGAAACCCATTATTGAGAGTCTCATCCGTACCGGTAAGTATGAATGGCCGATGATGGGCATCACTGTATCAACGGTGCAGGAGGAGCTTGCTGAACAACAAGATATGTATTATCCAGGCGTCGTGGTCGTCTCCGTCGAGAAAAACGGACCGGGTGACAAAGCCGGGTTGAAATCGGGCGACGTGATTACAAAGATAGGCGATACAAGGGTGACGACGACGCGGGAGTTATCAAACGCCAAGAATGAATATAGGGTAGGCGAGACGGTCATTCTTGAAGTGTATCGAGCTAAACGCGTAATTGAACTTTCTATAACGTTCGGTTCGTCTCGGTAATATCGACTGCAAGGAGTGTCAATGCGAGGTCGCGGTTGGGCGCGTGACATTATTTCTCACTTTGTTATCGTATCTCTTTTAGGGGTAGGACTCTTTTTGTTGCACAAAAAAGCGATGAATACGCCCGAGCTAAAGGATGAGAGCTGGATATCAACGGTCTTTACGATTGCAATCATCCTATTAGCTCTGATGGTCTTCGTTTTTATCGGACAGGTTTTCACGCGCGTGAGATTGGAGCGATTTCGCCCCGGGAACGCTGAAAGCCTAGCTCGTCTTGAGCGTATGCGTCGCTTTCATTTGCCTGAACGATACCGAAAACTACAGGAAGCATGGCATGACGCGAGGCAGGATCTTTGTAGGTTTTATATCAATAAGGGGTGGATTCCCACCGAACGAAAGCCTTTTGACATCATTTTACAGCGTCGTCGCAGGATCCCGTCTTTCGGGCGAGAGCCTTACGTTGATCGCCTGTTCGTTTTCTACCACCCCATGCTTAACGTGCTCATCGTCGATCAGACGCTGAACCTGTGTGAACGCCTGATCAAGAGGAGCTACAAAACTGCGCCCGCCCCGAGAAACGCGATCGTGTTTCTGACCGATATGAACAACTCGGAAGAAGTTACGTCGGCAGCCGCGGGTATCGTAAACTACCTCTGTCGACTTGAGAAGAAGACGAGTCTCTATCCGTTGTTAATTGATTTCAACGGCGGGAGGTTATACTATCCGATCGATACGACGCTCGTTCGTAAACCTCACCGCATGTTTTACTTTAAAGCGCGCCTTGATCTGACGCGCTTCGTCCGTCAGCAAGTTCCGAAAGAAACGCCCCGTGCGAATCCACGGTCATAGCGCATGAACTATCGTCACTCGCCGAGGAAATAATTCGCCAAATTCGCATTCGGGTCGTGCCTGCCGACGAGCAATTCACCCTTTGAACAGCTGAGCAACGCCGTGACACCGGGACCGTGACCTGAAACGACGCAATTCGAATGTACGATCACGCCGAGTGTGCGCGCTCCTTTTTTATACTGACGTCCGAACTTATTGTCACAATCATGTAGCAGGACGATATCGCCGAAGCGTAGTTTATCAAGACCATGTTCTTTCAGTGCGTCGAGGTCGCCGGTCATGATATCGTAGTCGCCCGTGTAGGCAGACGCGGCGCCGATGCCCGAGCCCATGAGGTAGGGCGGAACTTCCGCGACACAAGGAACGACGAGTTTTCCGTCCACTTCCTCGGGAGCGATCTTCTCAAGTAACTCCGGCGACAAGCTGAGACAAGCGATGTCGGGGTAATTCGTCAATTCAAGCCCCAGCCCCTTTGCGCGGATGAGAATCTGGTCACCTATTTTCATTTTGTCGAGCGCCTCGACCGGGAAATAGCAAATCGTGTGTTCAATGCCGCCGTGTTTTCCGGTGACGAATCCCTCGACCCCCTTGGCATCTCCGTCGACGACAATAGCGCGATTGCCGATGCAGGCGATATTCATGATGCAGTCATTTTCAGTCTTTGTTTCGTTGCGCAAGCTGACTCCAGGCTCTATGTGGTCGCCGGCAAGCGTCATGCAGCAGTCACCGATCTGATAGTTGTAAACGATGCCGCCAACGCTCGGAAGCGCTCGCGCGAAACCTCTTTGATCGATTTTATAATCCTTTTTCCATGTAGGTGCGTGAATTCTCGCTTGTACGGACATTTCGACAAGATGTTCTTTATTGGTTTTCATGGAGCCCCTCCTTCACTAAAACATACACAATATTTTCCATGCGTTCTTCATCATACCATTGCTTTTTATTACGTGTTGTTGCGACCACTGTTCGGTTAATCTCTGTAAAGAATCTTGAGATCAGATGTTCTCGAAATCCGCTCGACGGAATGACCTCGCACGCGACCGATGACGGCGTCGCCCATTCCGTTCATTTCGATATCCAACTCGTTAACCGACAAGTGTTTTGCGTCGATATCGCCTGAGCCGAAGACTGCAATCTCAAGTCTTTCCGCTTCACCGCTCAGAATGGAGACATTTCCCGATCCTGCGATCCTGACATACCCGGTTTTAGACAGTTCTCTGATCTTGACGTCGCCGGATCCCGCGATGCTGATTGATGCATCTTCGACCTCCCCGAAATCACAGTCTCCCGATCCTGCTACTTTTAACTGAAGTGATTTTACATCCCCTAGGGTCGTGTTGCCTGATCCCGTGATCATGACATTCGCCTCATCAACTTTGATTGCACTTCCGATGTTTGCGGAGCCCTTGATTTTTGCGTTCAAAGATTTTAGAACGGGGTCAGCGACGGAGAGCGTTATGGTGCCGGAATTTCGCGTGTTCCCAAAGCCGAGTCCAAAAATTTTGTTGGGCTTATAGCTATTAAGGCAGATGACGAGTGTCGAGCCTTCTCTTTTGATGGAGAGATTTTTCATGAAAGATATGGAGCCGTCAGCTTTCCAGTGTGTTTTCCCGTCTTTGGATTGATCGATCGTAATGGCGCATGCGCCGGCGAGATCAAAATTCAAACTGTCTATACCTTTGCTTTTCTCATCCTCATCATCGTTGCTTTGGCTGACGGTGCCTTCATCGCTTTCCCAGTCATTTGTGCCGAAATCATCGCTTGTGCGAAGTAAGATGTTGCCTTTTCCACGATTAATCACGACCATTTCTTCGAAATCGACTTCACTGCCATCATCGAATCGAACGACCGAACCATCGATTTCCCCTTCCATATCGGCGTAGCATGCCTTATTATTAAGCTCGGCGACGAGTTTGAGGTTGCTATGTTCAGCGGGGAATGAAAAGCCATCTTTCGCGACTGTTCCGATAGGTGTTATGTCATCGCTGAACAGGTCGTTGATGGTGACGCCGAATGCGTCGGCGATCGCCGGCAGTAATGCGATATCAGGACAGCCGATTCCGGTCTCCCATTTGGATACCGCTTGGGGAGAGACGCCGAGTTTCTGCGAGAGCGCCTCTTGTGTCAGATTTCTCTCTTTTCTCAATTGGGCAATCCGTACGCCCATTTTTGCTACATCGTATGCCATTTGTTATTCTCCTTATGTGTGGACAACTGTGACGTGTCCTCGTTGTTTCACGGTTGTATCTTTGTTTTACGTGAGTACGACCGTGAACTTATCGTCTGCCGTTTAATTGGTTGCCGTTCTTCTTCAGGCAATCGCAACAGTGAATACTACAAAGGACCGGTCGCTCGTTGCTTCACTTGATGCCGTGCCTTAGTGTTGCGGTCACTTTCAGTATGACGCCGAAAACGATGAAATCAATCACCGATCAGTTGAATCAAGCGCTTTTTGACTCAACGTGTAGTTGTTCAACGTTCAGTTGAGTCTTCACATGCAGATTATATGACTTTTTTACGGGAAGATGGAATCGTTAGGCAGGTATTTTGTCCGCTCTTGTGTTTGGTTCAATGCTCTAAAGCTAGATAGATCATCTGATAATCAAAAGCCGCCGGGACATTTTCGTTCCAGCGGCTTTGCTTCTGGTGGGTGATATGGGACTTGAACCTATGACCCCCTGCATGTCACGCAGGTACTCTAACCAGCTGAGCTAATCACCCGAACCGAAGACTAGGATACATGATTTTACATCGCGGTGTCAAACGGTATTTTTTATTCAGGTTAGGGAGTTCAGCGGATCTCAGCGTAGAGTTCAAGGTAGAGCTGAATGCCAATCGAGTTCAGCTGCGAGAGCTAAGCTGAGGCAAGGTTAGAGAATTCTCCTATGGCTTTTTGAAATCGAGGTAGAAAGGCGTTCTCTCAACCGGTACGTCATCGTTGAAGATTTCCTCTACCGAAACGGCTCTAAGCGGATTGAGCGCGAGCTCTAACTTAAGTCCTCCCCCTCCGAGCGAGTAGTGACGCCAATACGGTTCATTTTCGGGGACGAGCCTGTCGGTCAAATGGAGGATCGGACCGCCGTGAAAGACGAGTGCGAGAGGGAATTGATCCTGTTCCGCTTGCGCTAGCTGTTCGATCCTTTCGAGTATAATTTGCAGACGCGCGCCGAACGCATCGAAAGGCTCACCGTCGGGCGGCGTGACTCTGCCCAAAGAATTTAGAAACTCCCTGTAGAGCGCATCGTTGAGGAGTTCAGCGTGCGTCATGCCGTCCCACTGACCGAATTCTCTTTCCTGTAGTTCTGGCACGAGTTCATATTCTTTTCCAGGGAAGTAGAGCTCCGCGGTGCTACGCGCTCTCTTGAGCGGAGACACCCATAAGGTCTTGACCTCGGGAACTGTGCCACGCCGAACTCTTTGCCGAATGAGCATAGCGCTCTCGGGGAGGATGTCATTGTTCTGTATTGAACCCTGATATTCGCGACAGAGGTTCTGGAAAGTCAGTCCGTGGCGAATAAAGTAAACTGTTATCGTCTTTTCTTTCATAATATTTTCCTTTTACATATTTGCTCTTACACAAGCGTATCGTATGGAGGGATCGAATCGCAATTGTGTAACATTTGAGATTTGTTCTCTTACTGTAAATTCCGTCGTGTGCAAGTGATAATACGACTGGTGTTTCAAACAGTCTCACTGTCCAGTTTGCTTTGGCATTCAGCTTCAGCTCTTTTTGAAGATTTGATATATGTCGTCGGGTTGACAGTAACGGCAATAGCATTGTACAATCATTTGGCTGGCGACCCGTAAGGGCGCTTATTTCTGGGATCGCATACGAGGGCAGATGACTTCTCGCGCGATTGCCATGAGAGGTGAATGAGATGAAAGAAGGAATACATCCTAAATACGGCAAAAGTGTTGTGCGTTGCGCATGCGGCGAGACGTTTGAAACAGGCGCGACGAAAGAAGCGATCAACGTTGACGTATGTTCCAAGTGCCATCCCTTCTACACGGGACGTCAGAAGCTCGTCGATACGGGCGGACGCGTTGACAAGTTCAGAAGGCGCATGGAGCGGAAAGACTAAGGTCGCAGGGGGAGCTCAACGGCTCCTCTTTTTTTGATGTGTTTTGCGCAAACGTTAGCGTTAGAGATAATATTTGATATGAAATGAGATCCATGTAACCCTAGTCGTTCTCTGTGTCGCTTGGGTTCAGTGAAGATAAGTGATTCGATCATAAATATATGGAAAACAATCAGGCGGAATATTTAGAAAAGGCGGAGGGAACCGGTGTTTGTAAAAAGACGTCGATCGGCGGTCAAGCGCTGATCGAAGGTCTGATGATGCTCGGTCCCGACAAGCAGTCGATCGCCGTCAGGAGTTTGGACGGTGAGATTGTTCTGACAGTTAAGGATCGCTCTTCTTTTGCCAATCGATTTAACATCCCATTTCTCAGAGGGGTTGTGCGTCTTGTGACACAGTTGAAAACGGGCGTAGGGGCGCTCAGTTATTCCGCCGATGTCGCCATGCAGGATGAGGAGACAAGTGAAGGTGAAAAAAAATCGCGCTTCGATCAGTTTGCCGATCGACATCCTCAACTTGTAATGGGGTTTGCGCTGGTATTCTCGCTCGCCTTGTCCGTTGCCATATTTATCCTGTTGCCAAGCGCCTTGACTGATCTGATTCGCAAGGTGACAGGATTCGGTATCGGTCAACAGAAAGGAGCCATGGCGCTTGTCTTATCTTTATTTGAAGGGTTCGTCAGGATCGCTATCTTTATTTTGTACTTGTGGTTGACGTCTCTCAGCAAAGATATTAAGCGCGTCTGGATGTATCACGGCTCGGAACATAAAACGATTGCGGCGTACGAAGCCGGATTGCCACTGACGGTCGAGAATGTTCGCCTCATGAGCCGTTTTCACCCGCGTTGCGGGACATCTTTCCTGTTCTTGGTGATGCTTATCTCCATACTTGCCTTCGCCGTGGCAGGACGCTATACACTTTGGATTAATATTGTGATTCGGCTCGCCCTGTTGCCTTTAGTGACGGGCATTTCTTATGAAATCATTAAATTGGCGGGTACATACGACAATGTCTTGACGCGGGCGATCTCGAAGCCGGGGCTGGCTCTGCAACGCTTGACGACAGCGGAACCGGAGGACGACATGCTTGAAGTCGCGATCGCAGCCATGAACGCCGTTATTCCCGAAAATCCCGACAGCGATCGATGGTAATCGCCAATCACGTGAGTGTAAGTCGACGGACATTTCTCGATCAGGCAACGGATCGCCTCCGAAAAGCGGGGATAGAGGAAGCGCGTAAAGAAGCACGCCTTCTGATTGAGGCTGTCGCCGATATTTCGATCGCTCATCAGCTTGCCTTTCCTGATATCTTGTTAAGTGACAAACAGCTCGCTGCTCTCGACGAAGCGCTTGCGAAGCGCGAAGCTCGCATACCGCTATCGCAAATTGTCGGGAAGGCGTCATTTTACGGGCAGAATTTTGCAGTCACAAAAGACACGTTGACGCCTCGACCTGAGAGCGAGCTGCTTGTCGATGCAGTCATTGAGTACACACGCGGATTAGAAAGTGTATCTTTGCTCGATGCCTTTACAGGCACGGGTGCGGTCGGGATATCGGCGGCGCGGTGTTTACATGAAGCGGGAATAGAAGTTATCTTGACGATGACCGATAATTCATGGCACGCCTTAGAGATCGCCGGAAAGAACGCGTGCCGCCTCATTCCCACGGTCAACTGGCATCTGGAACACGTTGACATATGGTCATCGACATACCGACTTTATGATGTCATTACGTCAAACCCACCATATGTAGCAACGGATGAAATAATGACTCTAATGCCTGAGGTAAGCCGCTCAGAGCCCTTTTCGGCTCTCGATGGCGGTCAAGACGGATTGGACTTTTATCGTCGGCTGTCGCGGGAGACTGGACGTTATTTGAGTGATAACGGTGTCCTGCTCATTGAAATAGGCGCTTCGCAGGAAGAAGAAGTCGTGCGTCTTTTTTTGGATCGCGGCGCATGGCGTGAAGTGGACCGAAAAAAGGATTTGGCGGGGCATACGCGCGTTCTTGCCTTTTGCAAGGTTGCCTAATGGACTGTTTGGTAAGATAAAGTGGAGTATAAGAAATCGGAGTTGCTATGGACATCGGTGAACTAACAAAATTGACGACGAGCGAGGAGCGTTACGACGAGCTGACGGAGATGCTCGCCGACACGGAACTCATGCGTGATCGCGAGGCTTATGTCCGTCTCGTCAAGGAGCATGCGGAATTACAGTCGCTTGTTCAGCTCGTCCGCGAGCTCCGAGAGGTTCAGGAAGAATTAGCGGTGAATCGAACGCTTCTCTATGAGACGGACGATCAGATTCTCCGCGAACTCGCTCGCGAAGAGGTTGCCGAGCTCGAAGAAAGAGAATCATCTCTTGAAGCCGCTATCATGGAGGAAATTGAGCCGAAAGACGAAAACGATGAGCGCAACGTCATCATAGAAATACGCGCGGGGACGGGAGGTGAAGAAGCGGCATTGTTCGCTGCCGATCTCTACCGTATGTATGTCGCCTATGCGGAAGCGCGGAGTTGGGAAACGGAAATCGTCGATTTTAACGAGACGGAATTGGGCGGTTTCAAAGAGATTGTCTTCATTATTGACGGGAAAGGCGCTTTCAGCCGTTTGAAGTATGAAAGCGGCGCGCATCGCGTGCAACGTGTGCCTGAGACAGAGGCAGGCGGGCGCATTCACACTTCCGCCGTCACTGTCGCCGTATTGCCTGAAGTAGATGAGGTCGATTTCGAGATTGATCCGAAAGATCTTCAGATCGATACGTACCGTGCGTCGGGCGCAGGCGGGCAACACGTCAACAAGACGAGTTCCGCCATTCGCATTACGCATCTTCCGAGCGGCGTTGTGGTGACGTGTCAGGATCAACGATCGCAACATAAGAATCGCGATAAAGCGATGGCGCACTTGCGCGCGATACTTCTCGACAAGGCCGAGCAGGAGCGCGCCGATGCGATCGCGAGTGAGCGCAGAAGTCAGGTGGGCTCAGGTGATCGAAGCGAAAGGATCCGAACGTACAACTTCCCGCAGTCTCGCGTGACAGACCACCGCATCGGCTTGACTTTGTATAAACTGGATCGCATTCTGGCGGGAGAACTCGACGAAATCATCGATGCGCTGCAAATCGCTGCGCACGAGGCAGCTTTACAGGCGTAACGACAAACAGGGAACATATATGGATATGCGGATCATGCTCGTTGAACACCCGACCGATGAAACCCTCTTTGAGGAGGTCGGGGAAGCGCTCGCGACAGGCTCCATCGTCGCTTTTCCAACGGAGACTGTTTACGGACTCGGAGCGTCCGCACTTCTTCCCGATGCCATTCGCGAGATCTTTCGTTTGAAAGGCAGACCGGCAGACAATCCGCTGATCGTCCATCTTCTGTCTGACAAGGAACTGGAAGGTGTTGTCGCTGCCATTCCGGATGCTTTTCACGTTCTATATGAAGCTTTTTCTCCAGGTCCTTTGACTTATGTGATGCCGCGCGGAGAACTGATTCCCGATGAAGTGACTGCAGGTCTTGAAACCGTCGCCGTACGATTCCCGTCACAGCCCGCAGCGCGCGCTCTGCTTGCCGCAGCCAAAGTCCCCGTTGTCGCGCCTTCCGCAAACGTGTCGGGCAGACCGAGTCCGACGAGAGTGCGTCACGTCCTCGATGATTTTGCCGGGCGCATTCCATGGATCGTCGATGACGGACCGTGTGAAGTTGGTCTGGAGTCGACGGTGATCGACTTGACGTGCAGTCCCGTCAGAATATTGCGTCCAGGCGTCGTGACGGCGGAGATGATTTATGAGAAAACGGGAATCGAGACTGTTTTTTGGAAAGACGTCACTCAAGACGGAGTTGTCGAGCGCCCCGCTTCGCCGGGCATGAAGTACCGCCACTATGCGCCGAAAGCGACGGTGCGTATCGTTCTTCCAGAGGAGGGTCTTTCGCTGTCTGATCAGTTGGTCGAGCTCATGGATCCCGAGATATCTATCGGATTGTTTTTTAGCGAGTCGAGCTGGAATGAATTTCGCTCGAAAATGGACGCGTTTCCTCCGGGACTTTTTGTTTACATATACGAGGGAGCCGGCGACCTTTCGAAGGCGAGTCATCATTTGTTCGACGCGTTGCGCACGCTCGACGAGCAGGGCGTCGAACTCATCTACGCTGAAGGCTTTGAGGGAGAGAATGCTGCCGCGTACATGGATAGACTGACACATGCTTCAGTCAAGAGTGAAGACAAGAGTGAAGAAACTGAAGCGCGTCAAGTATTGTTCGTTTGTCAGGGAAACACGTGTAGAAGTCCCATGGCGGAGGCGTTGTTCAATGATCGATACGGCGACACCGGATGGCGGGCGATTTCAGCTGGACTTTCCACGATTCCGGGGTGGCCTGTCTCTGAACACTCGGTGGAAGCTCTGCGCGAATTCGGCATCGATTGTCGCGGAATGACCTCTAAGCCTGTTAGCCGGAGGATGTTACGGAAGGCGAATCTTGTCGTTACGATGACGACGATGCAACGCGAGTGGCTGAGGCGGTCGGCGCCCGAATTGAAGGACAAAATCATCTCGATGGCGGATATATCGGAGCAATCACAGGACATAGCGGATCCTTTCGGTGAAACGCTTGTTTCTTACCGACGCGTACGCGACGAGTTAAGCGAAGTGATGGATGATTTATACCGGTTTTTACAGCATTCGGATCTTTTGTAGTCGATCATTTTTGAACGTCGAGCAACCGTTGTGATCGGTCATATTTCGTTTTAAGCGAAATACTTTACGGCTTCTTTTCGATACACTTGATGAACAGGAAAGTAAACAGTTGAAGGCATAATAAGCGGGATACTTGTAAAACCGGGTGACTTGACGGGGGTTTCGTTTCCGTGCTAGAGTGTGACTCGCGCCTGTGAAGACAGGTGTAGTCCTCGCTCTGCAAGGTGCAGAGCCGTACAGTCCGGGAGGAGGTTAATAATCCCATGACGAAAAAATATGAATTGATCTATGTCCTGAATGGAACACTTCGGGCGGATGAACTGAAAGCGCAGATGGAGCGCGTGCACGGTATTGTTGAGGCGTCCGGCGAGATTGTCGACATCGTTGAGTGGGGTCGACGTCGTCTTGCATACGAGATTCAAGATCTCCGTGAAGGATATTATGTCCTTGTGTATTTTAATGCCGCTCCCGATGCGCCGCGTGAGATTGAGCGTTTGCTGCGCATCTACGACGCGGTGCTCCGTTTCCTCATTGTGGTTGCGGAAGGCGATTTTGTCCCGACAAGACGCACATTGGCGGAAGAAGAGTCTGATGAGAAAGCGACAGAAGACGTGGATGAGTCCGAAGTTTCGGAAGTCGAAACGGAAGATGCAACTGAGTCGGAGTCCGTGGCTGAAGCTGAAACTGAGGCGGAAGTCGTAGCGGAACCCGAAGAGGAAGTAGTGGCGGAAGCAGAATCGGATGAGGAAACTCCCGTTGAAAAAAGCGAAGAAGTAGTGGAAGTAGTATTAGAAGAAGAACTGGTAGAGGAAAGTTAAGAAACCGCTGATTTGTCTGATGACAGAAAGGACACATGAATGAACAGAGCAATCTTAATGGGACGACTGGCAAGAGATCCCGAGATTAGGACAACGCAGGGGGGGATTTCCGTCTGCAACTTTACCGTTGCCTGTGATCGTCGCAGTCGTGCTGCTGACGGGACGTGGCAGAACCAAGCTGATTTCATCCCTTGCGTCGCGTGGCGCCAACAAGCTGAATTTGTCCATCGATATTTCAGCAAGGGCGATCGAATTCTTGTCTCCGGTTCCATTCAACCGAGGAGTTGGGATGACGATAAGGGAAATCGTCGCTATACGACGGAAGTGATCATCGATGAAGTCGAGTTTTGCGAATCGAAGCGTGGAGGCGGCAGTGGCGGTCGCCGCGATGACGCGGATTATGACCGTACGGACCGCGCGTCAGCATCGACGGTGGACAGTGGAGGAGACGGTTTTCTCCCTGTACCGGATGATGACACATCGCTGCCGTTTGATTTTTAATTAACTGAAACCGTGAAGGAGTATTGAATATGTCAGAAACAAGAAGACGCGGAAGCTATCAGGGGCAAAGGCGCTACGGTCGAAAAAAGTATTGCGTGTTTTGTGCCGATCACATCGATCACATTGACTATAAAGATGTCAACACACTGCAGCGTTACACGGCAGAGAATTTCAAGATTCTCCCACGTCGCATGACAGGTACATGCGCACGTCACCAGCGTAGCTTGACAAATGCCATTCGTCGCGCGAGACAAGTGGCGTTGCTTCCGTACACAACGGAGTAAGTGCTATCTCCGAACAGCGACCTCCGTTTCGTCGATATGCGAAGCGGAGGTCTTTTCATTGGTGCGATTTTAATCGCGCCGTCATAATCGACCGCTTTTGGGGTATCATGGAGGTCCGATACGTATCTAAGGAGGAAAGACATGAAAGTATTACTTCTGGAAAGTGTCAAAGGTCTCGGGCGTGCTGGAGACGTTGTTGAAGTAAAGCCAGGCTACGCGAACAATTACCTTTTCAAGCGCAAGCTTGCGGCACCCGTTACGAAAGACAACTTGAATGTCGTCGAGATGAAACGGCGCGCAAAGATCGAAGAGCAGGAAACGCGTCTTGAGCGCGCTCGTCAAATAGCTGCTGACGTGCAGGGGAAACGTTTTGTTTGGGTAGCAAAAACCGGTTCCGCCGGTCGGCTGTACGGAACAGTGACGAATCAGAATATTTCCGATATGCTCCTGCAAAACGGGTATCAAGTCGATAAACGCGACATCACAGTCAGCGAACCGATTAAAACTGTCGGTAGCCATCAAGTGACGCTCCGTTTACATCCCGAGATTTCCGTTGATTTCATACTAGATGTAAAGGCCGATTTAAATGGATAGCGAACGGACATTGCTCCCCGGCAAGCCTATAAAATTATCGGATCGGTTGAAAGGGCGCGCCTTGCCTCACGATGTCGCGATGGAACAGTCTGTTCTTGGATGCGCGATGTTGAAGCTTGAGGCGTTGTCTGCGATGATCTCGAAACTCAGATTTTCCGATTTTTACGATCCGCGCCATCAGCTTATCTTCGAAGCGATTGAGATGTTGCACATTGATCAAAAGCCGTGCGACATTTTGACGGTGACGAATCAACTCATTTTGAACGAGAATATCGCTGCGGTAGGCGGTCGCGAATACGTCTCGTCGCTTCCCGGATCGGTGCCATTCGCCGCAAACTACACTTCGTATATTGATACGGTGAAAGGACTGTCGCTGAAGCGGCGTATGATTATGGCGCTTGACGGTGTTATTGAACAGGCGTTTTCGACTGATTTGGAAGCTGAGCAGCTTATCGAGCTGGCGGCGCAGAGGATCATCAATATACGCGAAGAAGGCAGTGAAACGGGACTCACCAAGGTCGGTAAAGTGCTCAGCGATCGTATCAATGAGCTTTATCTCCAGTCGAAGGGGGTGAGAGTCCCGTTGCCGAAGACATGCTATCCGGGGCTTGATCGTGTATTGGGCGGTCTTCGCAAGGGTGCACTTTACATCTTGGCGTCACGACCAGGTGTCGGAAAATCAGCGTTTTCTCTCAACATCGCGCATAATATTGCGCGTTTCTATGATGGCGTGGTTGCAATCTTCTCTTTGGAAATGAGCAAGGAAGAAGTCGCGACGAGGCTGCTTTCCTCCAAGACGGCTATGTCGTCCCAACAGCTTGAGAGGCTCGACGAGAAAGATGTAAGATCGTGGGATAAGATTGCTGCCGGCTTGGGCGAGCTCTGCGATGTTCCGATCTATATCGATGATCATTCGTCTGTCAATGTCGTTGAGATACATGCGCGTTGTCGTCAATTACAGTTGAAATACAATAAACTCGACTTGGTCGTCGTCGACTATTTGCAGTTAATGGGGACTGCCTCGGGACGCTCGAGAGCCGAGAATCGTCAGCAACAGATCGCGGAGATTTCGCGTATGTTGAAGGTGATGGCGCGCGATTTGGAGGTTCCTGTCTTGGCGCTGTCACAGCTCAGTCGTGAAGTGGATAAGAGTGATCGTAAACCGAAACTTGCCGACTTGCGTGAGTCAGGAGCGATCGAGCAGGATGCCGACGTTGTTATGTTTTTGCATGATCCGGATGGCAAAAGTGATGACAAAGCTTACAGAAACGAGATTAGGGAGATTGAGTTGATCGTCGAGAAAAACAGGCAAGGAGAGCGTACGCTCGTCAAACTCGAATGGAATCCCGAAATTCTCACGTTTACTGAAGAGGGTTACGGTGGAGTGCCGGAACCTCCATCCGTTTAATACCGTTCAATGACACAGCCAAAAGAGACTTTTGAATTATTTCGAAAAATCACGTCGACATGTGAGCGATGGAACATGATTATGCAAGATTCCGTCGTCGTGGCGGGCGTTTCGGGCGGTGTCGACTCGATGCTGATGCTCGCCTTTCTCGATTATTATCGAACGCAACATGATTTTTTTCTCTTAGTCTGTCACGTGAATCATATGATTCGCGGTGATGACGCCGATTTGGATGAGCTCCTCGTCGAATCGTATTGCGTAGAGCATGCCATCCCCTATGTCTCGGTGCGCCTCGACATCCCCAAACTCGCTGACGAGCGTGGCGTCAGTCTTGAACAGGCGGGAAGAGATGCTCGGCGCGATACGATGATGCGACTCGGTATGGAGTACGCCGGCGACAGCATGTCATTTCGCATCGCGTTTGCTCACCACATGGATGATCGCGCCGAGAGTATTCTTATGCATGTGGGGCGCGGTTCGGGATTGGCTGGGTTAGTGGGCATTCGATACGTCGATGGCGTTTTCATTCGACCGCTACTCGATTTGCGGCTTGGTGAGATTGAATCCGCTGCCGGTATACTCGGTTTGCCGTGGCACGAAGACGAGACGAATCAATCGGACGAATTCCTCCGCAACAGAGTGCGTCGCAATCTAATTCCCGCATGGCGCGATGTGCTCGGATATGATCCCGTACCCGTTCTCGTACGTCTCGGCGATGCGGCTGAAGGGGATGAGCGAGCACTTGCGCAATGGGCAGAATTCTCGTATCGTGAGGCGCATTTGCCTGATGGGAAACTGTCTGTATCGTCGTTAGCAGAATGTCCGCAGTCGATCACAAAGCGCGTACTCGCGCGCTATTATGACGATTCGATGGTGAAGCATGTTGCTGAAGTTTCGCGCGGATTTGACACCCAACATGAGCCAGCTTTGACTGATGGGGACGTCCCGGCTCAACCAGCGTCAAAACTTTCTCTTGGCGCTGCGCATCTTGAGCTGCTGGTGAGCGGTATTGAAAGGAGCGCAAATGGTGAAGGTCGCGAAACCTCATTCTCGTTACCGGGCGGAATCGTTGCTCGGATCTCAGACGGTCGTCTCTTCTTTGTCTTTCCCGGAGTCGAGAAGTTGCAGTCAGATGTAGTCTAGTCCGATTTTTTGTCTGCGTATTGATTCCACGGTGCCGTGCGTTTCAAATCATATGCTTGCTACCCAATATGGGATGGCTGTGATAAAATGCAAATGGTTGCAGATGATACCATATATTTTGTCTGTAATTTATGCGCTTGATCGCGTATAATTGATTTTTCACTCCAAACAGAAAGCGAAGATGAAAAATGCCTATGCCTTACAGAGAAAAAAAGATCGATCATCTGTTGGTTGATCGAGAGACAATCGATGCGTTCGTAAAGCGTCTCGGTAAAGAAATTAACCGAGATTACCAAGGGGGAGAGCTTTTCTTTATTTGTGTGCTCAAAGGCTCTTTCATGTTTGCCGCGGATCTCATTCGGGAGATCGAACTTCCGTGTCAAATTGATTTCATGTCAGCCAGCAGTTACGCGGGAGAAAAGACGACCGGGGTCGTGAAGATCAATAAAGACCTTGACAGCAGCATCGCCGGAAAACACGTACTCATTGTGGAAGACATTGTTGACACCGGACTGACACTCAATCACCTGAAATCTTTGCTATCGACAAGAAATCCTGCAAGTATCGGCATTGTAACCGCTTTTGACAAACCGATGCGTCGGAGAGTAGATATTCATGTAGACTACGTGGGGATGGAAGTGCCGAATGAGTTTATTGTCGGATACGGTCTCGACCTTGACGGGTATTACAGGAATTTGCCCGAAGTTGTCGTTCTCAGCGACAATGAGTGATCGCTTTTTCACTCGGGCGTAGATATATGATTACTAGAATAATAGGGTATTAAACGCAACATGGAGCAACAAAGAAGATCCGGTGGTTTTTCTTTCTATATCATCTTGATGATCGCCATTTTGGTGACGACGTTCTTGCTATCCAAGTCGGATAACAAGGATATAACTCTCTATGAAGTGGAGCAGATGATTCAAAGCGGGCAGGTCGAGTCGGTAACGATTGACGGCGCGTCGCTCAATTTAAAGATGAGCGAAAACGCGGTCAAGGCCGGCAATCCCGCTGTCGTGAAAAAAACCATTCCGTCTGAAACGATTTCTTCGTATCTCGAACTTTTGCGCGAAGCGAAGGTCAATGGCAAAATTGCCTCATTCGATTACAATCGACCGACAGATTTCGGAAGTATTTTGAACGGAGCTCTCCTGATTCTCATGATGATTTCGCTCGGCGCATTCGTTTTCATATCGTACTCGCGGAGGGACAGTGACGGGAGAACGGCGATGTCGTTCGGCAAGAGTCGCGCGACGCTTGCCGATCCCGGTCAAAGTAAAGTGACGTTTGACGATGTGGCGGGCGCGAAGGAGGAGAAGGAAGAATTGCAGGAAGTCGTCGATTTCTTGAAAAATCCTAAGAAATATACGGAACTCGGCGCAAAGATTCCGAAAGGGATTTTGCTCGTAGGACCTCCGGGAACCGGGAAGACTCTGTTGGCGCGCGCAGTCGCCGGAGAGGCGCATGTTCCGTTCTTCACGATAAGCGGTTCCGATTTTGTCGAGATGTTTGTCGGTGTCGGCGCGTCACGTGTCCGCAACCTCTTCCTCAACGCCAAGAAAAAAGCCCCTTGCATCGTTTTTATCGACGAAATTGATGCCGTAGGGCGTCATCGCGGCGCCGGTCTTGGCGGCGGTCACGACGAGCGCGAACAGACGCTTAACCAACTTCTTGTTGAGATGGATGGCTTCGGACCCAATGAGGGCGTCATCGTCCTAGCAGCGACGAACCGTCCCGATATTCTCGACAATGCTCTCCTGCGTCCGGGACGTTTCGACAGGCGTATTTTCGTCATGCGCCCCGACCTTTTAGGGCGCGAGGAAATTTTGCACGTTCACGCGAAAGACAAACCGCTCGCCAAAGACGTTGATCTCGCCGAAGTCGCAAAGATGACCCCCGGTTTTACGGGCGCTGATCTTGCGAACTTATTGAATGAGGCCGCTCTCCTTGCCGCGAGACGCAATGATACTGTCATTCATTATTCGGATATTTCGGAGGCCGTTTTTAAAGTGACGATCGGTCCCGAGAAGAAGAGTCGTGTCATCAATGAGGAGGAGAGAAGACTCACGGCATATCACGAGTCCGGACATGCGATTGTGTTGCGTGAGGTCTCGCAAACGGATCGCGTTGAGCGCGTCTCGATTATTCCTGCCGGAGGTGCCGGCGGTTATACGGCTTACAAGCCAAATGAAGACTTCTATTTCAAAACGAAATCTCAACTATTGGGAGAGATCATGATGGCGCTCGGCGGTCGTGCCGCGGAAGATATCGTCTTTGGCGAGACGAGCACAGGAGCCAGTTCAGATCTCAAGCACGTCAACCAGATCGCGCGTAACATGGTGACGAAGTACGGTATGAGCAGTCGTCTCGGCAATCTCGTGACGGCCGACCAGGACGAGGTCTTTATAGGTCGCGACTACGGACACGTTCAAGGTCATAGCGACGTGCTGCAGGCGACGATCGACGAAGAAGTTGCAAGAATTCTCGAGGAAGCTTACGACGAGACGAAAAACATTCTGACGATCAACCGTACGTTGCTTGAAGCGTTGGCGCAAGTCCTTTTGGAAAAGGAAAAAATCGAATCGGAGGAGTTCGAAGAAATCTATCGCGCACACGCCGTCGAGCCTAAACCGTTGCCCGGTGACGATGCCCATAAAGTAACTGTCGAACCGGAGGAGACGTTGGTCGGAGCGGATAGTGATGCGATCGTTGACTAGGCGATGTTTGACTTCGAAGTAATATCAATAAGGAGATAGCGGCATGTCTGATGATAAGTTTTTGCTGGAAGATTGTATTGCGTTCATAGCTTGTCGCGATGCGAAACGCCTCGCCGATTCCGTTGAACGAAAACTGACGCCACATAATATAACGAGGGTGCAGTGGAATGCACTGTATTACATCGACCTTCATAAAGATGAATCGATTACACAAAGGGAACTTGCTGACTGCATGGGTCTGCGTGAACCGACGATGGTACGATTGATCGACCGCATGGAAAAACACGGGCTCTTGAAGCGTGTAACGTCGAAACGTGATCGACGCCGGAACAATCTCGTTCTCACAAAAAAGGGGAGCGAGATCAATGAGAAACTCTGTGGTATCGTCAATAAGTTTAAAGCTGATTGTGAGAGCGGTATTCCGAAAGACGACCTTGCAACGTTCAAACGTGTTTTCAAGCAGATTGTTGAAAATTGCGCCGGTGACCAATTCTAACCGTTCTAAACGATCGGTTTCATGTGGTCGGTGCGTCCCGTCAGGCTGTCTCCGACATTTCTTAAATCAACACCCATAATGAGGAGTACATCGCCCGGCTCAACGATTCGGCGCAAGTGCTTCTCCAGCATTTCATTCGTCGGGTAGTACTCCGCCTGTCCACCCAGTTCGTTGATGCGATCGCAGATGTCCTTGGAACTGATCGTCGTATCTTTTTCGCGGTCATCGTAGATTTCCGACATCATGATGGGTCGAACATCCAACATCGAGTCGACAAAGTCATCGAAAAAACCTCGAACGCGACTGTGTGTCAGGGGTTGAAAACAGATCCAAAGACGTTTCGCCGGCAGGTGGCGTGCCGCCTCAATCGTGACACGCACGGCGGACGGGTGGTGCGCGTAATCGACGATGACCTCAGCCCCGTTGTAATAGCCTGCCCTTGTGAATCGCCCTTCCGCACCGCTGAAAGACCGAAGTGCGGCTTTTGCCGCTTCAGGCGTTCCGCCCGCCAAGTCGGCAGCGACGATGGCGCCCATCGCATTCTGAATATTGAATTCTCCCGGAACGGTCAATGTGATGTCCGTATATATAGTATCTCCTTTATATACATCACAACACGGCTCGCCGCGATTGTTGTAGTGGAGGTCGGTATAGTAATAATCGGGTTTGTCGCCGTAACGGTTTGTCTCATTCTTCTCGCCGAACCAGATGATTTCAAGCTTGTCGAGATGCCCGGGGCGAACCGCCTCGACGAGATCGAGCATTTTATTTATATCTTGATCGTACGTAGGCAGAATGAGTACGGATCCAACTGGTTGAATCGCAACGAATCTCGCAAAAGCATCGATCAAGTCTTCATGTGTCTTATAGCAGTCGATGTGATCGTGAACGAGATTCAAAACGACGGTTGCCGTACCCCTGTAATGGAAAAAGCCGCGTTTGAACTCACATGCTTCAGAGAGCAAGAGATCGCGTTGTTTCGTTTCGCTGAGTCGAACGGTCGTTTTAAATTCAATCAGTTCGGCTCCAAGATGCACGGTCGGATCGATTCCCGATTCCATCATGATCAGGGCGCACATGGCTGTACAAGTCGATTTGCCATTCGTCCCGCTGATGTTGATCACGCGATCGAACAGCCGATTGATCGCGCCTAGAAAGATTGAGCGCTCGACACAGGGAATACCGAGCTCGGCGGCGCGCAAACGTTCCGGGTTATCATCAAAGACAGCTTTCGAAAAGACAACGAGGTCCGGATTGGTGCAGTCTATCGATTCGGCCGTATGGTGATGGATGACAGGAATACCGAGTGTTTTCAAATAGGTCGTTCTCGCATTCGGATGCGGATCTGAACCGAAGCATGAAACGCCTTCGTGATGGGCGAATTCCGCCAATCCGCACATACTGATTCCGCCGATACCGACGAAGAAAATCGTCTTCCCCGGCGCGATCTTCTCCGCAATGTTCTCAAAATCGACGACTTCAAGTCCCGTGATCGACGAGGCAAGATCATCAGGGGTTCTGACAATAGCCGGATCGGAAAAACGCGGAAGCAACGCTTCAGCGGGGATCGACGTCACATTTGGATGCTTCACGCCCTCAAAATTACTAGTTTCGATCATCATGGTATAAGTCCTTGCCTTTGCGTCCTCTTAAGTTGCGATCGGCGTCTTCGATGTTTGAATGTATACAATCGGTATTTTACCATGCATGAGAGTGAGGTAACAGATGTCAATGGTCAGATCGGTCTTGCCCATGACAGTGTCCGAGCTCAGTGTCCGAGCTATATGTTTGATCATGATTTCGCACTTGCATCATCCAAAAAGCTATTGTATACTACCCTTTGCGTCTTTTTCGCGCGACTTATCGTGCGCTCAAGATAACGATGACGGTGGAGATTGCTTGCCGATTTGCTGCAATCAGCAAGGTCACTTCACCCGAGTAGTCCGAACTCGATATCGGGCGCAGAATCCCTTGGCAGTAGGGTTCCCAGCGTTTGCACCGAGAGATGCTCGTCTGGGATTTCAATTGGAAATAAATGATACGCCCGAGCCAATAGTGATTCTGGATGCAGACAACAGGAGGAATGTTAGGAAATGGCAATTAATCAGAAAATCAGAATTCGCCTCAAAGCGTTCGACAGCCGCATTCTCGATGACAGCGCACGTCGCATTGTCAACACGGCGGAGAGAACCGGTGCAAGCGTATCGGGTCCGATCCCTCTCCCGACGGAGAAAGAGATCATCACGATCTTACGCTCGCCTCACGTAAACAAGGATTCGCGCGAACAATTTGAGATCCGTACGCACAAGCGTCTGATAGACATTCTTGCCCCGACGTCGAAGACGGTGGAGTCGCTCATGCGCCTCGAAATGCCTGCCGGCGTCAACATTGAGATTAAACTGTAAACCCGCGCTCACGGGTCAATGTTTGCCGTAAGAAGTACGGTAAACCAATAACTCAGGAGGTTATAACATGGCAAAGTTCATGCTCGGTCGAAAAGCCGGGATGACACAAGTCTTTGACGATAACGGGACTGTCATTCCCGTGACTGTCATCGCCTGCGGTCCCTTGACTGTTCTCCAGAATAAAACTGTTGAGACGGATGGATACTCCGCAGTGCGTGTCGGCTATGAAGAAACAAAAAAAGGCAACCGCCCCCACCGCGGGCAGTTTGAGAAAATTGGCGTTAAACCAATGCGCGTTATTCGCGAGTTCCGTTCCGATGAAGAGTACGAGCCGGGACAAGTGATACCCGTTGACGAGATGTTTGAAGCGGGAGATGCTGTTGACGTGTCCGGTACTTCAAAAGGTAAAGGGTACTCGGGAGCAATTCGTCGCCACGGCATGAGACGCGGACCCAGAACTCACGGTTCGAAATACCACCGCAAAGCCGGTCCCATGAGCTCGGCCGCTACACCGGCGAGAGTATTCAAAGGCAAAAAACTGCCGGGTCAACTCGGATACAAGCGCGTGACCGTTCAGAATCTCTCTGTTGTTCAGGTCGATGGGGAGCGAAACTTCCTCGTCGTGAAGGGTGCGGTGCCGGGACCAAAAGGCGGTCTCCTCGAAATCCGCTCGACTGTCAAGACGAAGAAGTAGGGGGAGAGACGTATGCAACTCGATGTTTACAATATGAAGGGCGAAGTCGTCGACACGATCGAATTGTCGGACGATATTTTCGCTATTGAGCCGAATGAGGATGCGCTCTACCGTGTCTTGGTTGCCCAACAGGCGAACAGGCGTCAGGGCACGCATAAGGTAAAAGACCGAAGCGAAGTGAGAGGCGGCGGTCGCAAGCCGTTCCGTCAGAAGGGCACGGGTCGCGCGCGTCAGGGCTCGTCAAGATCACCGAAGCACGTCGGCGGCGGTGTCGTATTCGGTCCCACGCCTCGCAACTATCGTGTAAGGCTTCCCAAGAAACTTCGCAGACTGGCCCTCTTTTCTGCATTATCCGTCAAAGCGAACAGCGATAAAATCATCGTTCTCGACGATCTGACGATTGAAAACGGCAAGACGCGTGAAATGGTGGAAGTTCTCAATAATCTGGGTGTTGATTCGACATCGCTCATCGTCACAACAGGCAGAAACGATTATGTCGTTCGGTCCGCCCGTAATATTCAGGGAGTGAAGACGGCTCCTGTCAATGCGCTTTCTGTGCTCGATCTGCTCAAGTACGATTGCCTGATCGCGACGCGTGAAGCGCTTGAATCATTCCAGGAGGTTTATGTGTCATGAAAACTCCGCACGACATTATTCTGAAACCGATAATTACTGAACAGAGTATGGAAGAAACCATGCGCGGCAAGTATACATTCGTCGTGGCGAAGAATGCGACGAAGACCGAGATAAAAAAAGCCTGCGAGGATATGTTTGAGGTCAAAGTGCTGAAGGTCAATACGATGCACTTTGCAGGCAAAATGCGCCGCATGGGTAAAAACAAAGGTCGCACGGCATCGTGGAAAAAGGCCGTCATTACGATCGATCTCGATCCGCAACCGGAAGAGTATAATCTCCCCGGCGGAAAAGTTGAGACAAAGTCGAAACGCTACAAAACCGAGATCACGGAATTCGGATTTGGCCAGTAAGCCGATCGCGTGAGAGAGTAAGGAGATATCTATGGCAATAAAAGGCTATCGCCCGACTTCGCCCGCTAGAAGGCAGATGACAGGTACCGATTTTTCGGAATTGACGAAGAAAGCGCCTGAAAAGAGCCTTCTCTCGACGAAGAAAAAACATAGCGGTCGCAATCATTACGGGCGCATTACGGTACGCCACCGAGGCGGCGGTAACCGTCAAAAATATCGCGTTATCGACTGGAAACGCAATAAGACCGATATTCCGGCAAAAGTCGCCGCACTAGAATACGATCCGAATCGCACGGCGTTTATCGCACTGATTGTGTATGCGGACGGAGAGAAGAGTTATATTCTCGCCCCGCATAATCTCAAGGTGGGTGACACCGTGGTATCCGGAAAAGACGTGGACATCGTCGCAGGTAATTGTCTGCCCTTGTCATCCATTCCCGTCGGTACGCAGATTCACAACATTGAGATGAATCCGGGGCATGGCGGACAGCTTGTCCGTTCGGCGGGGACTTCCGCGCAACTGCTTGCAAAGGAAGGTCGCTATGCGACGATTCGTATGCCGTCGGGTGAAGTCCGTCTCGTATTGCAGAACTGTCGCGCCGTGATCGGTGTTGTGAGCAACCCGGAGAACGAGATCAAAAAAATCGGTAAAGCCGGTCGCAAGCGCCATTTGGGTCGCCGTCCGCATGTACGCGGTTCTGCGATGAACCCGGTCGATCATCCGCATGGCGGCGGTGAGGGTAAGGCGCCCATCGGTCTGCCGAGTCCGATGACTCCATGGGGTAAACCGAATCATGGCTATCGCACGCGCAAGCGCAATAAGTCGACCGATCGCCTGATCATCAGGCGTCGTCGTAAGAAGAGATAAGGATGGAGGAGACAGCATGAGTCGTTCCGCAAAAAAAGGTTTTTACGTTGATGAGAGGCTTCTGAAGCGCATCAATGAGCTGAATGAGAAAAATGAGCATCGCGTGTTGAGAACGTGGTCACGTGCCTCCACCATTTTCCCCGAGATGGTGGGTCACACCATCGCCGTGCACGACGGTCGCAAACACGTACCTGTTTATATTACGGAAGAGATGGTCGGACACAAACTCGGTGAATTCGCGCCCACAAGAACGTTCCGGGGTCATGCAGGTTCCGAAAAACGTGCTCGGAGAAGATAAGAAGGACCGGGAGGAGAGATTGTGGCTAAAAAAGTAATGAGTAAATCGGAGCTTCTGGAGCGCCGCGAGGAGATTATCGCGGAGTACAGAAAGCCCGTTCGCAAAAGTGCCAAAAGGCGTACTTTGACTAAAAAAGAGCGCAAAGTTCTGGGTATCGGTCGCAATGAAGGAAAAGCGACGCTGAGACACCTGCGGATGAACGCTTTCAAGGTCAACGCCCTGATTAAACAGGTAAAAGGCAAGACCCTTGAAGAGGCGTACGCTGTCCTGTTGTACACACCGCACGGTGCGGCTCAACCCTTGACGAAACTTCTGAAATCTGCAGAAGCAAACGCAGTAAACAACAACGGGTTGAATGCTGAAGATCTGTATGTTGCAGAACTGTATGCGATGCAGGGTCCGACATTGAAGCGCATCCGCGCTCGTGCAAAAGGACAGGCGACTTGGATTCTGAAACGCACATGTCACGTCCACGTTGTGCTGAAAGAGAAGGAGCAGGAGGTCTAGTATGGGTCAGAAAGTTAATCCGCACGGCATGCGCGTTGGCGTTATTAAGGACTGGGATTCTCGTTGGTATGCCGATAAGAACAATTTTGCCCGTTACCTCGTCGAGGATAAAAAAATCCGCGATTACGTCAAGCAACTGACGGAACGTGCCGGTGTTTCTCGCATCGAGATTGAGCGCTTGGGTGATGATAAGACGACGATCACGATCACGACGGGCAAACCGGGAATTATCATCGGGCGCGGCGGGTCGGAAATTGAGAACCTAAAGAAGAAACTGACGGCGAAGTTCGGCAGAACATTCTTTATCAATGTCAAAGAAGTCCGTAACGTCGATATCGAAGCGCAGCTTGTTGCGGAAAATATCGCCAAGCAGCTCGAGGAGCGCGTTTCTTTCCGTCGAGCCATGAAACAGGCGATCAGCCGCGCGATGAAGAACGGTGCACGCGGCATCAAGACCATGGTGTCGGGTCGCCTTGGCGGCGCGGAGATCGCGCGCTTTGAACAGTATCGCGAGGGATCGATTCCTCTTCATACACTAAGGGCAGATATTGATTACGGTTTTGCCGAGGCGAAGACTTCCTACGGGCAGCTCGGCGTCAAGGTTTGGATTTATAAAGGCGAAGTTCTCACAGTGAAGAGCGTCGCACAGGAACAAAAGGAGGCGACCCCAGATGTTAATGCCTAAACGCGTTAAGCGCAGAAAGCAGCACCGTGGGCGCATGAAAGGCAAAGCGACTCGCGGAAACAAAGTGACATACGGTCAGTACGGTTTGCAGGCGATGGAGCCGGGCTGGATTACCGGTAACCAGATCGAGGCAGCCCGTATCGCTATCAACCGTTACTTCAGGCGCGGCGGAACAGTGTGGATCAAGATTTTCCCAGATAAACCTGTTTCCAAGAAACCTGCCGAAACACGTATGGGTAAAGGAAAGGGCTCACCCGAATACTGGGTCGCCGTCGTTAAGCCGGGGCGTGTTCTCTTTGAGGTTGCCGGTGTCACGGAGAAACAGGCGCGCGAAGCGCTTCGACTTGCCAGCCATAAGCTCCCGATCAAAGTGCGTTTTGTGGAGAGTGAACGCGAATTTACCGAGGAAGAACTTGCTAAATTTGCTGAGGTTCAGGTTCTCGATATACCCGAAGAACTCCTCTCGGACGCCGAACTTGAGGAAATGGGTGTCGATGCGGATGCTGACGCTGACGAAGCACCGGAAGAAGCCGCAACGCAGGCATAGGAGGTTTGAAAATGAAGGCAAGTGAACTACGTGAAAAAAATCAGGCTGAACTTGAAAACGAGCTTCGCGAACTGAAAGCTGAACTTTTCAAGCTTCGTTTTCAACACGTCACGAATCAGCTAGGAAACCCGATGGAGTTGAAGCGCGTGAAACGTGACATTGCCCGCGTTAAGACGGTGATGCGCCAGAGAGAGCTCGGCGAAGTCATCTAGTTAAGGGAGAGAAAGAATGAGCGAGCGCAATAATAGAAAACAGCGCGTTGGCATCGTGGTCAGCGACAAAATGGACAAGACCATCGTCGTCGCCGTAACGGAGCACGTGCGCCATCCGCTTTACAAGAAATACATCAGACGCACGGTCAAGATGAAAGCTCACGATGAGCACAACGAGTGCGGCGTCGGCGACCGCGTTCGTCTGATGGAGACAAGACCTTTGAGCCGTGATAAACATTGGCGTCTCGTCGAAGTGATCGAGAAGGCAAGATAACTCGGTGGAAATCAGGAGGATATAGGTCAATGATTCAGGTACAATCCAGGCTTAAATCGGCCGACAACACCGGCGCAAGAAAGCTGATGTGCATCCGCGTTCTGGGTGGAACAGGACGTCGTTATGCCAATGTCGGCGACGTGATCGTCTGTTCTGTCAAGGAAGCCGCCCCGGGCGGTACCGTAAAGAAAGGTGATGTCGTCAGAGCCGTTGTCGTTCGTACGAAATCAGGTATTCACCGCAAGGATGGAACCGTCATTCGTTTCGATGAAAACGCCGCCGTTATTCTTAAAGAAGATGGGAACCCGCAGGGGACGCGTATCTTCGGTCCCATTGCTCGTGAGCTGCGCGAGAAGAATTATATGAGAATTCTGTCGCTGGCACCCGAGGTTCTGTGAGGAGGAGAAGGATGTCGCGCAATAAAATACATGTAAAAACGGACGACCAAGTCTATGTGCTGACAGGCAAAGATGCGGGCAAAACAGGCAAGATCATTGCCGCTTTCCCCGCGACGGGTCGCGTGATCGTGGAAGGTGTCAACATCGCCACGCGTCACGTCAAGCCGAGATCGCAACATCAGCAAGGCGGCATCATCCGTCAGGAAATGCCGATTGACGCGTCGAATGTGATGCTCGTTTGCCAAAAATGCAAGCGTCCATCAAAAACAGGAAGAAAATTCTTGGAAAACGGTGATAAAGTACGTTACTGCAAGGCGTGCGGCGAGACCGTTTCCGTGATTAGAAAAGGTAAGAAGGGATAACGCATGAACAGATTACGTGATAAATATACCGATGAAGTTCGCGATGCCCTGATGAATGAATTCGGCTACAGTTCGGTGATGCAGGTACCGCGACTCGAAAAGATCGTTCTGAATATGGGACTAGGCGATGTGCGCGAGAATCCTAAGGCTGTCGATTCTGCAGTCCGCGATCTTTCGACGATCGCAGGTCAAAAAGCGATCGTGACGTATGCGCGTAAATCGGTCGCCAACTTCAGACTGAGAGAAGGCATGGCAAACGGCGTCAAAGTGACGATTCGCGGTGATCGCATGTACCAATTTCTCGATAAGCTGATCAGTATCGCGCTTCCGCGTGTGCGCGACTTTCGCGGAGTCAACCCGAACTCGTTCGACGGTCGCGGCAATTACTCGCTCGGCGCTCGTGAGCAGCTGATTTTTCCCGAAGTGGACTATGACAGCATCGATAAAATCAGCGGACTCGATATCACCATCGTCACAACTGCCAAAACGGATGAAGAAGGCATGGCGCTGCTCAGTGCGCTCGGCATGCCGTTCCGCAAATAAGGGGGAAACCATGGCTAAAAAATCTCAGATTGTAAAAGCGCAACGCGAGCCGAAATACAGCACACGCCAGAAGAACCGCTGTCAGTTGTGCGGTCGCCCGAGGGCGTACCTTCGCAAGTTCGGTGTCTGTCGTGTTTGTTTTCGCGAACTCGCTTATAAGGGACAGATCCCCGGCGTTCGCAAAGCCAGTTGGTAAGGAGGGCTAGTTATGCAAGTTACTGATCCTATCGCGGATATGCTGACTCGTATTCGCAATGCCGGAAGAGCCGGCAAGCTGACTTGTGAGATGCCCGCTTCGAATATGAAGCGCGCCATTGCGGATATCCTTGTCGATGAAGGATACATCGAAAAGGTCGGTTACCGCGATGACGGCAAGCAGGGTATCTTGAAGCTGACATTGAAGTATTACGGCAACAAGCCTGTCATTACGGGCATTAAGAGAATATCTAAACCGGGTCTGCGCGTTTACGCCGATGTGGAACATCTGCCGCGCGTACAAAACGGTCTCGGTATCGCGATCATCTCGACCTCGAAGGGCGTGATGACCGATAAAATTGCACGCCGCAGCCGAGTCGGCGGCGAGGTGCTGGCGTTTGTCTGGTAAGCCGGACACGCGTCACTCTGAAAAGGGCGGAAGCTCGCAATCTTAAGAGCAGGAGGAAAACCATGTCAAGAATTGGCAAAAAGCCGATCGTCATCCCTGACGGCGTCAATGTCGAGATAGCCGACGGTCGCGTCACGGTGAGCAAGGGACAGGAATC
>Ga0255342_1000317_pt1 | contig 86459 bp, 87 predicted proteins | sample wastewater_treat_3_FD_192416 | JGI IMG/M metagenome (GOLD analysis project Ga0255342, IMG submission 192416) | Wastewater microbial communities from Lulu Island WWTP, Vancouver, Canada - plant14 | ecosystem: Engineered > WWTP > Wastewater > Unclassified | place: Canada: Vancouver, British...
CAACTACGTTATCTTTTCTCATGGTGTGTGTATCCTTTCCTTTTATTTTGGCCGGTCAACTGTCGCGAAACAATTAACCGGTGGATACACCACCTATCTTCCTAAACACAACTTTTGTTTATATCTCTGAGATATGATCCACGACTGAGGCATAAATTCCTTTTTCCATTAACACTTTCCCGATTTTATCAGATGCTAAGTAAGCGTAAACGTAATAAGGGTCAATCAGGCTATCGTCCACTATTACACGGATTACGTGCTCAGAAATCATTGTACCAGCCATTAAGTCATTAACTATTACAACTCGTCCTGTTGATCCACTTCGTGTAATCAGAATCCAGTCTTTTTCTACAATATGATTTTTCGCAGGTTTGTAATCACTAGGTTGAAACTTTAAATCGAAAGGTCGCACTTGTAAGATTTGTGAACCTGAATAGAAAGGCAGACTTTTATTACTTCTAGGAACGTAATTTCTTTTGTGCCTGCCAGGATAAAATATTCCGCCGTCAATAACCAAATTGCCAAGATTCACTATCTCAATTATTTGATCATTAGCGCAATCCATTAATTTCTTAGCTAGGTCATTTTTATTTGGGTCATAATACCAAGCATCTAGTCTACAGGTTTCATCATTTATTAATTGAGTGGAATTTATAACGAAACAACTGGGATTCTTTAAATTGACTTCAGCCCCTCTATTGAAATTGGACCACTGCTCAAAAATATCAGGCAGGTCATTCCAAATAATTGGTTCGTCTTTATCATTTCTTAATATCTTGCCATTGTCATCTTTTTTATAAATGGGATTACCACGCCTATCATGTCCTACAGCTTCAGAGACAGCCATAAAGATGGGGTAATCTTTGGATGGGTCTTTAACTTTCTGAATGAAGACAAGCGATGTTTTTGTGCCCGTATGTGGTTGAAATGCTTCTCTTGGTAAATCAATGACTGCATAGACCTTGGCTTTATTTAATAACCATTTCCTAAGCTCAATGCTCATTGTCTCCGTGCCAGAAAGATTTTGACGCGGTAATACAATGACCATTCGCCCGCCATCTTCTTTATTTGTGGGTTCTTTTAAAAATTGTAAATCTCTTTCAAGAAAAAGCTTATCAGGGTCTTGTCCGTCGAGTAATTCATTTGTTTTTCTACCATTTAACAGCCTATGTCCTAAGTCAAATTGTTCAAGAACGAATTTTCTGACATCATCAATCTTTGTTCCAAAAGGAGGATTAGTTGTAATTACATCAACAGTTCCGGGTTTTATTTTACTAATAAATTCTTTTGGAAATCTTTCAAAGGGAAGAAGTGAATCACTGTTATAGATGTTACTTTTTCCGTCTCCTATGATCGCCATATAGGATTTGGCAATTTTAAATAAAAGTGGCTCTATATCCATTCCGTGAATATACTTGCCAGCATGGTCTTTAAGAATCAGATTGATTTTGTCTTTTGTAAAATTCCGATTTTCATAAGCTCTTATAATCTGTTTTCGCAAAGACTCTATAGCGACTGTTAAAAAGCCACCACTTCCACATGCCGGATCTAAAACAATTTCTTTTTTTTGGAAGGAAGGATTTACAATATCAATTGCAAATCTGACAACTTCTCTCGGCGTAAAAAATTGCCCACTTTCTCCTTTCAGTGTTGAAGGAAGAAATACTTCATATGCATCACCTAAAGCATCGGTATTTGTTCCCTCGTGCATTAGACCAATGCCTTGTAATTCTGAAACTACATAAGTAACCCACTCTGGATCATATTCGATCTTCTCGCCTGCAAACATATCTCCGAAATCAGGATCAAGAAGGAGTTCTTTATATAGATCTTCAATCCGTTTTTTGATCTTCTTTTGGCCTTCCTTTGATGTTAGTTCTGTAGGGGTTGCTCTGAAATGACAAATCTCTTCGGGTGATAATTCATCCAGAATTTTGCAAAAAATTAATTTTATAACCTCTTTTGCAACATCTTCTTCGCGTTTGATGGGGCCAGAGCCGTAAAGTTTGTGATGTATCCGTCTAAAAAGGCTTCTTAATGCCTTTGCAGGCTTCAAATCAGTCTTTTTATATTTTCCAATAGTTTCAAAATCCTCGCCATAGCGAGGCAGAGATGGGATTTCAATAAATGTAGTTGGGTCTTTCTTTAAGTCTCTATATAAATAAAAAGGCCCTGCGCTGTTTTTTTCGAAACCAGCAAACCAAACACATAAAGGTGCGGTGGTAGCAGTAACATAGGATAACGCTTGTTTATCATACGACTTCTTAGGTGTTTCAATTTCAATAACAATATAAGCATTTTCTTGTTTTTTGTTTGCATTCTTATATACGACAATGTCTGCTTCTTCCGCATTTCTATTAGAACCACGTTGAATAATAACTTCTATATCGATGTTGTCCTTTGGATAGCCCAGATCATCTATTAAAATATGTTCAAACAGTTGTCTGAAATGCTCTTCGGGCGTTTCTCTCAATTCTTTACCTGTGGCGTAATCAATAATATTTTTGCTCATATGCTCCTTTAAAATATAAATAATAAAGACATCTATAACAACCGAACTAATCGCTTAATTGTCATTGAATCATGCACACGAAAAGCTAAGCCGGAGCCGCGAAGCGGCGATCGGCTTTAGCGCCTGGTTACGCGATTATTTCATTCAACCCCTCGATGGCTTGATTTAACTCTTCCATAGATGCTTTACCAATGACTTTACCAATTCTCTCAATAGAAAGCGTTCGGATTTGACTGATTTTAAGCCATGATTTCTTGGGTAAATTTGGAGACTTCAATTCAAGGGTTAAAGGAAATCCTGCTTTTTGCGGTTGGCTTGTGATAGCTACAGCTATGACTGTGCCTGATTTATCATTAAATATGTCATGGCTAAGAATTAGCACCGGGCGCAAGCCTGCCTGCTCATGACCTCGCACGGGATTCAAATCCGCCCACCGGATTTCACCTCTCAATATTCTGGCCATTGGCTCACATCCTCAGCTAGTCCTTCTTCGGCCATAGCTTTTTCAAATTTCGGATCGAGTTTTGCGCATTGAATAGATAACCGGCTGCGCTTCATGCGGGCAAGTTTTTCGCGCACAGCATCACGGATGGCTTGGCTACGATTTTGAAAATAATTCTCTTCGACCAGCCTATCCAATTCGCCAATATATTCGGCGTCCAATGTAATTGCTATTTTTGCTTTTCCCATAATTAACCTCCTTCAAAGGTATTCCATTATATCATACCATTAAAAAGGGAAGCAAATTAAATTTTGTATGTTCTTAGCGTAACACGCGGCGCTGACCGTTGGCGGGTCTTGCTGTGACGCGAAGCGTCATATGCAAGGCATGCCATACGTTCGAGCGCCATGATCGGCGCTTCTATTTGATTTTCGTTTATTTAATTATATAATACTTATTATAAAAATGGTTATAAAATATTTTCAAGTTTAGCGCCGAGAATAGGCGCGCTGTACGCAAGGGCAGCGCCGCGTGATCGGCTGAAACACCATTATCTTTTTATAAATTTTCAGCCGATCGACGAAATCACCCGGAGCGTAGCGATCGGGTGTATTGATTTTGTTAGGTTTTCATTTTTATTTCTGAACATATAATCGTTGGGTTGCCCCATGTATAATCCTTTACGTGTGATGGCTGTATTACGACAATTTTTTCGAGCCATGCCCAGAACAATTTTATCTCGCTATATACGCTATCAATTCTTATTTCGTGCCCGCCGACAATTAGTTGATATTTACAAATATAATTGGCTGCAAAACGGTCGTAAGCTATTCCAGGCACACTCATGCTCTGCGTTGCCTGATTTGAAAAGATGGTATAGTTGCGGCCTTCATGAATCCAAGATATTGCCCCCAGTATTGGGTAATCGATGGAATCATTCTTCATTAAATCACCGCGCATGTGTTGTAGATAGTTTCGACACTCTTTAACTGGCTCGATTGTTTTTCCGAGTTGTTTTAGTTCGGGGCGGTCTTTTCTTATTAAGGTCATAGCTGCAACGACTTCATGGAAACGATGGAAATAATCTATGAGACCTAACGCAGATATATATATGCTAGTTACAATTGAAAGATCTTGCTTTATTTTAGTCGCGTCCATTGCTTGATTTGTTCCGTTTTCGAGATTGGCATAAAGATGGTCGAGAATTAAAAGACATTTTTTTGCCGTATCATAAAGGACGACGAATTTTTCTTGTGGGTTTCGTTTCATTTTATTGACCTAACCGGCGGAGCTCAGCAGTGGCGCGGGGTGCGGGTGATGCGAAGCGTCACATGCAGACCGTGACACGAGCTGCAGCGATTTGTTGGCGCCGCGCGAATCAGCGCGCAGGCAACAAATCACGGGTTATTTACAATCGCCGCGACTTCTATACGATCACGGTGCCAATAAAGAGCTGAACAGCGAGAGCTGAGCTCCGCCGTTGCCGTCGCGCGCAGCGCGGCGGCAACGAAAAGCTCACCCGGAGCGTAGCGATCGGGTGCAGCGACGTGGTTAGCACTTTTTCTTATTCATCAAAGTTGATAAGGCTTTCATTAATTCAGCCTCATCTTTTAATGTTTGGGACAATCTTTCGGACAGTTCACATAATACGACTCTAACACTTCCCGCCAATTCTAAGCATTGTTCATCCGTTAAGGCGTGAACACCTTCACTTAAAGCCTTGTGTAAAAGCAAAATAGGGCTATGTCCATTAATCAAAAGAGCTTCGGGCAATGAATCTTTGGCCATGTCTAGTGCTTTGTTAAACTGAGTTTCATCAACTGCTGCTCGTAGCATATCTATTTTCTGTTTTGGCGCTCCAATCTTTTCGGATACCTTTATGATCTCTTCAATTATTCTGTTCTTTTGATTTTCTACAACTCTTCGATAGTAGATAAAAGCACCAACACCAAGGCCTTGATTTTCACAGCGTCTTCCTTTTAGAAAGTCATCGCGATCCGGACCGATGAGTTTTATTAATTTAGGAGACACTGGCGGACCATATGTCGGCATTTCACCGAATTTGTAACATAGCCCTTGCGGTTGGCGATCTTGATCAATTTTTGCAGCAAGAGAAAATATTTTTTGAGAACGTTGGCAATTCGAGCATAGATAGGTTAAGTAGAAAAAATCATAATCCTGCGTTTTAAGATGTTTTCCTTTACCCGAAATGCATCTGAAAAAACGAATGCCATTGCAATTATCATGATCGCAGTGGAGCTGAATTTCTGGTGTATTTATTATATTATCCAGACCGTATCCATCACTGCGCCAATCAGATAAATCAGATATATGAATAAGCTGGTTTGGTGGCGTACTTTCTAAATATTCGGCTATCGTCTGATATTGTATTTCTTCTTTAATATCTTCGGTACAATCGTCAGTCAATGTTTGCCCCTCCCTTTATATGTTGCGTGCTAACGCTTCGGCTCAGGAGCAGCGTGGTTTTTACGCTGTCACCTGCAGCCGGTTGTTGTGTGTTTCTTCTTCATAAGGTTAATAAACTCTTGTTTTCGACTTCCAATTGATATTTCACTGATATGAAATTTTCCTGAACCTATGAGCCAAAAAATTTTGTCTACAATTACTGGATCTTGTTTAACTATTAGACCTATTTTTACAATCTTTTTGAAAATCTCATAATCCGACCGAGAGTCAACAAGATTTAATTCCATAAATATGTCTTTTAGGTGTACGTCTGGTTTCCCATATTGATAATAACCGAGTTCTTTTAAAAAATCACAAGCTAAAGGAAATCCAAAACCAAATATTTCTTTTTCGAGAAGCATAGGAAGTGCAGCAATGGTAAATTCATTAAGGAAAAATGATTTTACAAATTTATCAAAATCTTTAAAGCCTTTAAAATTTGATAAAAATGTTGCACAAGACAGAACCCCTTTACTATATATAACCCAAGCATTTCTCTTGTTAGAAATGTCCATTTTGTAACTCTTACCAAATATTTTTTTGAATTCTAAAAACAAATTTTCCCATTTATTTTTATAGCTGGTTACAATATGTTGAGGATCATATTCCTGTAAAATATCTCGCATAGCTTCAACATCTGCAATGAAATTTACATAGCCCTGTTTATTTTTTAAGGTTTGAACCATTTGCTTAAAGACATCTCGAATCGAATCGGCATTACAATTGTGGTAGTAATCCAAATGTTTTTTTAATATATCCTCACCAACTTTTGACTTTAAAAAATTGTATGCTTCCTCATAGATAAGTTGTAATTTATCTGATTTTTCCATTTTTAATCCTGATAATTGCTCTCACACAACGGCGGAGCTCAGCAGTGGCGCGGGGTGCGGGTGATGCGAAGCGTCACACGCACCCCGTGACACGAGCTGCAGCGATTTGTTGGCGCCGCGCGAATCAGCGCGCAGGCAACAAATCACGGGTTATTTACAATCGCCGCGACTTCTATACGATCACGGCGCCAATAAAGAGCTGAACAGCGAGAGCTGAGCTCCGCCGTTGCCGTCGCGCGCAGCGCGGCGGCAACGAAAAGCTAAGCCGGAGCCGCGAAGCGGCGATCGGCTTTAGCGCCTTGTTACACGCTTTTTTTGTTTTAAAAATGAACTTATTAAAGACCAATTATCTCTGTACTGTTCTAAATTTGAAATGTCTTTCAATAAGACCTTACTCCAACTTGATTTTGTATTGCATGCTTTCTGAACTACCTTTACCGGAATAACAAAATACTCTGGCGGTTTAATTTCTTTTTTTCCGTCTTTTGATCCCCTGTTTAGAAGAACGACAACAACAAAATCACAACCGAAATTTTTAATGGGAAAGCCACCAGCTTTTGTTTCCCATCTGCTTTTAACTTGAATTTTTGCTGATGAATTATTCTCTGGGTTTGTTGCAACAAGATCATAGCCGGGCATGTTCGTATATGTTTTGTAAGCGACAATTCTATTGATAAGGAATTGCCCAAGAACTAAAAATTCAGCGCCTTCAGATTCTAATCTTGTGTCTTGTCTCATTATAATATTCTCGTGTAACGGCGGAGCTCAGCAGTGGCGCGGGGTGCGGGTGATGCGAAGCGTCACATGCAGACCGTGACACGAGCTGCAGCGATTTGTTGGCGCCGCGCGAATCAGCGCGCAGGCAACAAATCACGGGTTATTTACAATCGCCGCGACTTCTATACGATCACGGCGCCAATAAAGAGCTGAACAGCGAGAGCTGAGCTCCGCCGTTGCCGTCGCGCGCAGCGCGGCGGCAACAATTAATATACGAACTTCGCTTTTTCCGATAAATTAAGTATCATCCTAGCATGAGCATTTTTTAAATAAAAGGAAAATATTGTATAATTGCATGCGAATATATGTTTACATCACTTCGTAATTTGTGATAATAAAGACTAAATGCGAAGGTCGTAAAATATGGGAAATTTGTCCAACCGCTCATCAATTACCGATTGAAAGATTGCATAGCTGATAATTTTAATGATTTACTTCTTTCCAGGAAGAAGTCAGTAATACCTCCGCTCTTTCATCAACTTGTGCTTGAACTGCACGTTTTTAAGCGTACGGCTTTAATTCAAAGAGCTTTTTATTCTGTGTCGAGACGATGTGATAAAACTGATCCTGCGGGATGTAGGTTTAGGGCACTAGGCGGCTCATTCATTTTCACTCATGAGCTGTATTACGTCACCGAAAAGCTTCGCCAGATCGTCATGGATAACTTCCCACACGATTCTGTGGTCAATGCTATCATAACCATGGGCCAATATATTTCTGAAAGAAACAATGCTACGGCATTCACCTATTTTATTTAAGATGGCCGGGTCTGTCCTTTTTATTCTGTTTAAGGCCTCGCCGATAATTTCAAACTTTCGTTCCACACCGGAACGCAGTAGCTAGTCGCGGTTATAATCATCGAAAGTTTTGTCTTTTACAAAACTTAATATGGCCGAAGCCGCCTCTTTGATATCGAAAAGATGTTTTAGAATCTCATCTTTCATAGATCGTCTGCCTTTCGCGCAGCGCTTTTTTCCGGAAATAGGGATTCTTGAGGTTGGAACTGGTAAGAAGATCTATTTTAGTTTCGAGAGAATCTTCCAGGTAGTGCAGCAAGCCAAAGAACCGTTTTGATAATTCATGGGGCGGATCATTGAACTCAACGAGCAAATCCACATCACTTTTTGAATTGGTCTCTCCACGGGCAAGAGATCCAAAAACGTCAAGCCTTTTCACCGCAAATTTTTCGCAAGCTGGAATGGCAATCTTTTTAAATTCCTTTATATTCATAACTTTTTTTCTCGTAAATTTTTTGTATTATAACATACCTTATAAGATTATTAAATAAATGAATTAGGCAAAACGAAACAGGACTGCAAACAGAAAATTTAGGCATAAGGTTTGAGTTCAAACAGTTTTTTATTCTGTGTCGAGACGATGTGGTAGAACTGATCCTGCGGGATGTAGATGTAGGGGACGTCGTTGTCGCGGCGGAAGAGAAAGTGCGCCAGAATCATCCGGTTGACCGCCTGATGGCCGACAATCATAATATTTTCCGCGTGGCGGTTTAGGAAAAATGCTTTTTTCAGGCCTGTTTCAATGCGCGGTTTCATCATCGCGTAACTTTCTCCCTGCGGATAGGCGTAGTGATATTTATCGGCTTTGCGCGCGCTGAAAACTTCCGGCATGTTTTTTTCGATATCTCTGTAAGTCATGCCCTCGCAGATACCCGCGTCGATTTCATCGAATTCTTTGAGTGAAATGACTTTGCAATATTTTTGCCGTTCCGCAATCGCCCGCGCGGTTTGTATGGTACGTTTCTTGTTACTGGTGAAGATATAGGAAATTTCACGGTTTTGGAAAAAACGCCCCAGCGCCTTGGCCTGCATGATTCCTTTAGCGGTAAGCGTGGAATCGCCGCCGATACGGTCGATAACATTGAATCTGGTTTGCGCGTGCCGGATAAGGAAAAGATTTTTTACCACGTCGGTCACCAGAATATCCTTAATCAGCAGATGCAGCGGAATAGAATCGGTAAGCTTTTCTTCCAGAATTTTGTTTTGCAAAGAATCAACGCGGAAAAAATTTCTTTCCTCCTTCAGGGGCGCGTAAACCATCCGGTAATTTTCAATGCGTTTTATAAATTCCGCCTGCGCCTTTTTGTGGGCGAGACGGGAAAATTCCGGCAGTTTTGTTTTGGCTTCAACCATCAAGGACAAAATTTCTTCGTTTTCATTAATACATTCGATAAAAATAACAGGGTGATTACTGAGATTTTCTTCAATCATCATCCGGCGCGTCCGGGTGACGTTAGCCGCGTCCAGTATCGCTATCTGGCCGGCACCGGCAAGGTATGTCTTGGCCATTTTTATATTAGCCAGCGCAAAATTGTTTCTCATCTGACGGGCGACTTTATTTTCCGGGTGGTAAAAATTAGCGGAAAATGTCTCCTTTATCGGCAAATGTTTGCGTCGCAGATTTCCGTTATTGAATATTTTTGTGGAAATCCGATTTTTTCTTAAAGATTCCTGCAGGCGGATAGCCAAAGTAGATTTGCCCCGGGCGGGAAGCCCCATCAAAACCAGATAAAGTTTGTTATCGTTCATCTAAAATCCTTAAATTCTTTTATAAAATTAGGGCATTACTTTATCATTTTATCCGGGGCCGGACAAGCAGTTAAAAGTCATTTTTGCCGTAAAACATTATTGCGTAATTAACTTGACACACTCATTTTATATAACTATACTGCCGGTCAGTTTTAAATGATCTTGCGAGAAAATTGTGTAAGGTATTCCCGCCCGACACAGTTCTTAATAAAGGAAATTTGAAGGAGGTTTTTTATGTCGTTAAACCCATTAGTTGATTCACGTGATGTGAGGTTTGTCCTTTTCGAGATGCTCGAGTTGGAGAAATTGAACCGGTTTGACCAGTTCAAGGAATTCGACCGCAGCATGTATGAGGATACGTTGGAGCTGGCGGAGAAAATCGCCATTGAACAGTTTTATACCTCCAACGCCGATGGTGACAAAATCGGATTGCAGTTTGACCCCAAAACACATGAAGTAAGGGTCCCCGAATCGTTCCACAAAGGATTCAATGCTTACATCGATGCTGGCTTCCATATCCTGTCTTTCGCGCAGGAAAAGGGAGGTATGGGCATGCCCCAGAGTATTTCCATGGCTGCCGCGGAATATTTCAACGCTGGCAACACCGCCCTGACTATGTATTGCGGTTCCATAACCGGCGCCGCCGCCATCATCGAACCTTTCGCTTCCGAAGAAGTAAAACAGATGTATCTCCCCAAATTGCTCTCTGGTGAGTGGGGCGGCACCATGTGTCTTACGGAGCCGGGCGCGGGCTCGGACGTGGGCGCGCTGAAATCCAAAGCCGTAAAGCAACCTGATGGCACGTATCTGATTACCGGACAGAAGATTTTCATCAGCAACGGCGAACATGATTTAACCCCCAATATAATTCATCCGGTGCTGGCACGCATTGAAGGAGATCCTCCGGGAACAAAAGGCATTTCCATTTTCCTTGTATCGAAATATCTCATCAACAAAGACGGTTCTCTCGGAGAAAGAAACGATGTTTATTGCACCGGCGTCGAACACAAGATGGGATTGAAAGGAAACGCCACTTCCTCCCTGAGCTTCGGCGAAAACGGCAAGTGCGTCGGTCACCTGCTGGGCAAGGAACGCGAAGGCATGAAGATTATGTTCCGGCTTATGAACGCGGCCCGCATTCATACAGGTGTTCAGGCTTTAGGACAGTCCAGCGCCGGTTACATGCATGCTGTTACTTACGCCCGCAACCGCATTCAGAGCAAGCACATTACGCAGATGCTCAATGACAATGCTCTGGGTGTGCCCATTATCGAGCATCCGGACGTGAAAAGAATGCTTATGTACATGAAGAGTACCGTCGAAGGCATGAGGATGCTTTGCTTGTTCCTTGCCTACCATGAAGATGTCATGCACATGTCGCCTGATTCGGAAGAGCGTAAGGCATCAACGGGTATCGTCGAAATTCTTACACCCATCGTCAAAGCCGGCATTTCCGATGCCTCCTGGCTGGTGACGGCCGAAGCGATGCAGGTTTACGGCGGCTACGGCTACTGCCAGGAATATCCGGTGGAGCAGTATGCCCGCGACACCAAGGTTTTCTCAATTTATGAAGGAACCAACGCCATTCAGTCGCTCGATTTGCAGATGCGCAAGATTTTAATGAACCCCGAAATGTATAATTATTCGCAGCTCAGAAAGCGCATGAACGACGCTATTGATAATGCCAAAGGCGTCGTGGATGAAAAGTATATTACTCCGGTTGTCCGCGGCCTGGCAAAGCTCGATGAAGTTATCGAGATGATGAAAAAACAGCTTGGTGAAGGCAAATTCATGGCCCTGGTGCTCAACGCCACGCCGCTGCAGCAAGCGATGTTCCCGCTGATCGTGGCCTGGTTGCATCTGTGGAGCCTGGCGATAACTATTCCTAAAATGAAGGAACTCCTGGGAGATGCCAAAGGCGAAGAAAGACAGAAAATCATCGCGGAAAACAACGAGGCGGCCTATTACAGCGGCCGGGTTTTGTCTTCCCAGTTCTTTATCGGTTCGGAATTCCCGAAGTATTTCGGAATGATGGACGCTATTTTGAATAACGAGGGTGCAGCGATTAAATCCGTTTCGGAAAACTTTACCGGAGCGCCGAAAGAGTAGTATAAAAAATTGAGGCGGGCTGGCCTTGAACGATCAGCCCGCCTCATACTTAACGTTTTGATTTTCTATTTCAAAGCCACATTCAAGTGATTTTATCCGCGCAGTTTTTTCTTGTAGATTTTCCCCGGTATGCGTTTTGACTTGACAATAAATATAAAATTATGTCTTTATCACAACTTCAATAATTCACGTAAGGCAAGACAGGAGGTTAAAGCGAGTTATGGGCACTAAATATGTATATACTTTCTCGGAAGGATACGGCAAAAGCAAAAATCTTTTGGGCGGCAAAGGCGTTGGACTTGCGGAGATGGCTCATCTTAAAATCCCTATACCCCCGGGTTTTACAATTACAACGGAAGTTTGCATAGCATTTTTAAAGAATAAAGGTCGTTATCCTCAGGGGTTAAAAGAACAGGTCGCAAAAGCTCTGCAGAAGATGGAAAAAGAAACGGGAATGAAGTTCGGCGACCCGAAAAATCCGCTTCTTTGTTCGGCCCGCTCCGGCGCCCGTAAAAGTATGCCCGGCATGATGGAAACGGTTTTAAATATTGGGCTTACCTCCAAAACTATTCCAGGTATGATTGAAAAAACGAAAAATCCCCGCTTTGTCTGGGATTCTTATCGCCGTTTGATTCAGATGTATTCGGACGTCGTGATGGAAAAGGCCGAAGGCATTGAACCTGAAGAAGGCATGGGTGTACGTCAGCAGTTGGAGAAAGAACTTGCCGCGATGAAACAGCGCCGTAACGCCAAATCAGATGTTGATTTGACGGAAAAGGATCTCGAAGAACTGGCGGATATTTATCGGGCTAAAGTAAAAGAAGTTTTGGGAAAATCGTTTCCCGATAACGCTAACGAACAGCTATGGGGCGCGATCGGCGCGGTCTTCAAGAGCTGGAACGGCAAACGAGCTGTTGCTTATCGCCGCATTGAAGGAATCCCCGATGACTGGGGCACGGCGGTAAATGTGCAGGCGATGGTTTTCGGCAATATGGGAGAAAATTCCGCAACCGGCGTGGCCTTTACCCGCAACCCGGCCACCGGCGAAAATAAATTCTACGGTGAATGGTTGCCCAATGCGCAGGGCGAAGATGTCGTCGCGGGTATTCGCACGCCTAATCCGATCAATGAAGAAACCCGTCATTCCGACGATGTCGAAGGACATCCCTCTCTGGAAAAGGCTATGCCCAAGGCCTACGCCGAGATCAGGGCCATTCGTAACAGGCTGGAAGCTCACTTCCGGGATATGCAAGATCTGGAGTTTACCATTCAGGATGGCCGTGTCTGGATGCTTCAGACACGCACGGGTAAGCGCAACGGTCCCGCCGCGGTACGCATGGCAGTGGAGATGTACAAAAGTAAAATGATCAGCGCGCAGGAAGCAGTAATGCGTGTAACGCCGGCGCAGCTTGATGAAATGCTTCATCCCATGGTTGACCCGAAAGCTGAAACATCGGCGGAATTTCTGGTCAAGGGTCTTCCGGCCGGTCCCGGCGGAGCCGTGGGGCAGGTTGCTTTTACGTCGGATGTCGCGGTGGAATGGAAGAAAGAAGGTAAGAAAGTCATTCTTGTCCGTGAGGAAACCAATCCGGAAGACGTGGAAGGTATGCGCGCCGCCGAAGGAGTTCTGACGGCGCGAGGAGGTATGACTTCACACGCGGCACTGGTGGCGCGCGGATGGGGCAAGTGCTGTATTGTCGGGGCAGGTGCTCTGCATGTTGATATTGCGCAGAAAGTGATGAAAGCTGATGGTAAAACGGTGCGAGAAGGTGATTTTATCACGCTTAATGGAACTAAAGGGCGTGCGTATCTTGGAAGTTTACCGATGATCAGCGGTGCCGAGAATGATGTAAATTTTGCCGCTTTCATGAAAATCTGCGACTCGGTACGCCGTTTGAAGATACGTACTAACGCCGAGACGCCGAAAGACGCGGCCAAAGCCGTACAGTTCGGCGCGGAAGGCATCGGACTTTTTCGCACCGAACATATGTTCTATGGAGAGAACAGCGAGCAACCGTTGTTTTATCTGCGCAAAATGATTATTGCAGACAATGAGGAACAGCGTCGCGCGGCTTTGGACGAATTATTTCCGTTTGTCAAAGGCTTCATTAAGAAAACGATTGAAGCCATGGGTGGAAGACCGGTCACTATTCGTCTTTTGGATCCGCCTCTGCATGAATTTGTTCCGGAGAATCCCGATGAAAGGCAACGTCTGGCGAACAGTCTTGGTATTTCGATAGACAATCTTAATTCCCGTGCGGAAAAATTACACGAGACCAATCCGATGATGGGTCATCGCGGTGTGCGTTTAGGCATTACTTATCCCGAAATCAGTGAAATGCAGATTCGCGCCATTCTGGAAGCTGCGGCCGAACTGATCAAAGAAGGCGAAAAAGCGTTCCCGGAAATCATGATTCCGGTTGTTTGTGATGTGGCTGAATTTAAAAATCAGGCGGAGATTGTTAAAAAGGTTTATCCGGAAGTACTGGCCAAGTACAATTTGAAAAAAATGTCTTATATGGTGGGCACGATGATCGAGATTCCGCGCGCGGCTCTGCTGGCGGACAAAATTGCCGAAGAGGCGGAATTTTTCAGCTTTGGAACGAACGATTTAACGCAGATGACTTACGGCTTTAGCCGTGACGATGTCGGCGCGTTTGTCCCGGGCTATTTGGCCCAAAAAATTATTCCCGTTGATCCGTTCCAGATTCTGGACCAGACCGGCGTCGGCCAGCTGATTCAGATGGGCGTCGAACGTGGTCGCCGCGCTCGTGCCGGTCTTAAGGTCGGTATCTGCGGTGAGCACGGCGGGGAACCTTCCAGTGTCATGTTCTGTCACCGGGTGGGCATGGATTATGTGAGTTGCTCGCCCTACCGTGTGCCGATTGCCCGCTTGGCGGCGGCGCAGGCGGCGGCAGAAGAAAGAAGCGCAGTTAAAAAGGTTGCCGGAAAAAGTATTAGAAAGAAACGTAAATAGCCGGATTTAAAAGAGGTGCATATGGAAGTAAGAAACAAAAGGCTGAAAAATTGGGTTGATGAAATAGTGCGGATATGTCTGCCGGACGATGTTTACTGGTGCGACGGTTCCAAAGAGGAATATGATCGGCTTATGTCGCGGATGGTTAAAAACGGTGCGGCTGTGGCGTTGAAAAAAAAGGGAAATAGCTTTTTGTTTCGTTCCGATCCGTCCGATGTGGCCAGAGTGGAAGCCAGAACTTATATCAGCACTTCTCAACAGATTGATGCCGGTCCCACCAATAACTGGATTGATCCTGCAGAATTAAAGAAAACAATGAAGTCTCTTTACACAGGATGCATGAGAGGTCGAACTCTTTACGTGATTCCTTTTTCCATGGGGCCGGTTGATTCGCCCATCGCCAAAATAGGCATAGAAATAACGGACAGTCCCTACGTTGTCTGCAATATGCACATTATGACGCGCGTCGGGAAAAAAGTTATTGATAAATTGGGCGCGGACGGCGAATTCATTCCCTGTTTGCATTCCGTAGGCGCGCCGCTGGAAAAAGGGCAAAAAGATGTTCCCTGGCCCTGCGCTCCCATGGAAAAAAAATACATCAGCCATTTTCCGGAAGAAAATCTCATCTGGTCTTATGGTTCCGGTTACGGGGGCAACGCCCTTTTGGGCAAAAAATGTCTTGCTCTGCGTATTGCCTCGGCCATGGCCAAAAGAGAAGGTTGGATGGCCGAGCACATGCTGATTTTACGTTTTACCAGTCCCGAAGGAAAACAATATCACATTACAGGCGCTTTTCCTTCCGCCTGCGGTAAGACCAATCTGGCCATGATTCAGCCAACTATTCCCGGTTGGAAGGCTGAGTGCATTGGTGATGATATTGCCTGGATGAAAATAGGTCCTGACGGTCGTCTTTATGCCATCAATCCGGAAGCCGGATTTTTCGGTGTTGCTCCGGGCACATCTTACAGTTCCAATCCCGTGGCGATGGACACAATTAAGGAAAACATTATTTTTACAAACTGTGCCCTGACCGATGACGGAGATGTATGGTGGGAGGGCATGGACGGTGAACCTCCGAAACACGCCATTGACTGGAAAGGACGCGATTGGTTTGCGGGAGGCAAGGAACCTGCTGCACATCCCAATGCCCGGTTTACCGCACCCGCTTCACAGTGTCCAATTATTTGTAAAGATTGGGAAAAGCCTGAAGGTGTTCCCATTGATATTTTCATCTTCGGCGGCCGTCGCGCCGGCGTTGTGCCTCTGGTGAACGAGGCTTACGATTTTGACCACGGTGTTTTTCTGGGCGCGACCGCATCTTCGGAGACAACCGCCGCCAACATTGGCGCGGTGGGAAATTTAAGGCGTGATCCCTTCGCCATGCAGCCTTTCTGCGGCTACAATATGGGTGATTATTTCCAGCATTGGCTGGATATGGGCGACAAACTTGGCGACAAGGCTCCGAAAATTTTCTATGTGAACTGGTTCAGGAAAACGGCGGATGGCCGCTGGCTATGGCCGGGCTTCGGTGAGAACAGCCGCGTCCTCAAATGGATGTGTGACCGGGTGGAAGGAAAAGTTGATGCCGTTAAAACACCTATCGGATTGTTGCCGAAAAAGGAGAATCTCGATCTTAAGGGGTTATCCATTTCCGCGACGGACATGGAAGAATTACTCAAGGTTGATATTGATTCTTGGAAAAAAGAAATTCCGGATATCGAAAAACATTTTGCTCAGTTCGGAGACCGACTTCCTGTACGGCTGAAAAAGCAGCTGGAAGAACTAAGCAAACGTTTAAGTTAGCTCGCAAAAGCGTATCAGTTACCCTGTTGAATATGGGTTGACTTTATTTCGTTGATATGGTTTTTTAACTCCCGGCGATTTTTTAACAAACTTTTTTTGGGGGTGTCCTATGATATCCGTCAAAAAAAATGCGCAATTGATCGGGGTAAAAGAGCCATCTAGTCACTGCTTTCTTTTTTTATTAAATACAAGTAATCAAATTAAAAACCTTTTTAAAAAATTTCCAATATTTCCGGTCTCCCTTATTTGTCGCGCTCCTCCTTAGAGCTAATTGTCTCTACTTCCCTATGTGCTGCTTGTAATAAGGTTTGTCCAAATCATAAATAATCATAAACAATTACAACTGTACAGTATTGGAGGATTTATGGACTCAAAAAAGGTGAAATGGTTAATTTTTATCGCTCTGCTTTTCATCATTGGCGGCGGCTTTTTGGCTTATTGCATTCAAACCGCCGGAAATACAATTAAAATCAAAGATGTGCGTTTTGTAGGCTCTGATGGCAGAATCAACAGCGCGCTTTTATATATACCGCCGGGAGTAAGCAGTAAAAATCCTGCGCCGGGTATTGTCGCTACGCACGGTTATATCAATTCCCGCGAAACTCAGGATGGTTTTGCCATTGAATTTGCCCGTCGTGGATATGTTGTTTTGGCCATGGACCAGAGCGGTCATGGTTTTTCCGATCCGCCGGCCTTTGCTGCTGGTTTTGGAGGCCTTGATTCTTTAAAATATATGCGCACGCTCGATATTGTTGATCCGAACAATATTGGATTGGAAGGACATTCCATGGGAGGCTGGGCATCAGTTATTGCCGCCGCGGTAAACCCTGGCGGGTATAAATCGCTTCTCTTGGCCAGCTCTTCTACCGGAACCTACGGTGCGCCCGAAGGAACGGCTATTTTCCCGCGTAACATGGCCATTATTTTTTCCAAGTATGATGAGTTTTCCAGATTGATGTGGGGTGTAGACGTTCCGCGTGATATTGTTAAAACGGATAAGTTAAAGAAAATTTTTGCGACGACGGAAGATGTGGAAGTTGGCAAATTATACGGTTCTCTCGAGGAAGGCACGGCCAGAAAACTATATCAACCCAACATTATTCATCCGCGTGTTCATTTTTGCACGGAATCTATCGGTAATGCGATTGAGTGGATGCAAATGACACTTACCGGCGGCAAGGACATTCCTCCCGGCAATCAAATTTGGTACTGGAAGGAACTGGGGAATTTTATCGCGATGATTGGGATGCTCCTTTTGCTCTTCCCGCTGGGCGCATTATTGCTGCAGAATAATTTCTTTAAAGAACTAAATGAATCAACTCCTGAGAAAAAATCACTTAAGGGTTTCAGCTGGTGGATTGGAGCGATCATTACCGTGCTGATTCCTCTTCCCCTGTTTATTTTCGCCATTACTTCTCACGGCAAGGGTTATCAGGCGGGGAGTGCGCTCTGGCCGCAGAATATCACCACGACAATCATGTACTGGGCGCTTTTTGTCGCCGTGATTTCGCTTGTTCTGTTCCTTTTATGGCACTTTATCTTCAACCGCAAGAACGCTACCTTTGTAAACTACGGTGTTACCTGGCAGGATAAAGGAATCGCCTGGAAAAAAGTGGGTAAATCTTTTCTGCTGGCGGCGATTGTCTGCTTTTTCGCCTATTTAACGGTGGCTTTTTCAGGTTGGCTGTTCAAAACAGATTACCGTCTGTGGGTGTTTGCGATAAAACCGATGACGGCTCTGCATTTCCGCATTTTTCTTAGTTACCTGATTCCGTTTGCGGTTTATTTCCTCATCATCGGTATAATTCTGCACGGACAGCTGCGCCGCGGCAAGGAAGACGATTTAAAAACCTGGCAGGAAATGCTGATTAATATTTTCCTTTTGATTACCGGATATATTATATTCGAGGCTTTCCAGTATGCACCGCTTTTTGCCGGAGGAGCGCTTTCCATACCTGATGCGTCGTTGTTCTTTATCGTGATGTTTCAGTTCTTCCCGATATTTACTATTGCGGCGCTGATCTCGACTTACTTTTACCGGAAAACGGGACATATTTACACCGGCGCGTTTCTCAACACCATGTTGATTACCTGGATAATTGTTGCCGGACAGGCGACTCATTTTCCCGTGTAGCTAGCCGGTAGTTTATTGCCGTCCGCGGGGTCATCGCCTTAAATATATTGAAGAAAGATGACTCCGCGGACATGTTTTGGGCGTCTTCCATTGTAAACTACAGTGCTATTTACAAATCTTTTGACATTAATAGCGTGTAAATGTTGTGCGTAAACGCTCCCGTTATTGTTTTTAAAAACTTTTTTTGGGTATGTTTTGACAAAAAATCGTTCGTGACGAATTCAAGCGAATGGTTTATACTATAATAAATTGTGAGCACGCGGTGCTGTTACCTGCATGTAAGTTGAAGTTTTCGCGGCTAATTTACAGCTGCGACGTAAAAAGAATGCATCAGGAGATGTGAAAAATGCGCGAAGTTATCGGTACCAACAATCGTATTCTCGAAATTGATCTCACGGCAAAAAAATTCCTTGAATCTTCCGTCAACACTAAAGACCGCGACATGTATTGGGGCGGTAAGGGTCTCGCACTCAAGCTCCTCTACGACCGCCTGGAGCCGGGTGTTGATCCTCTGGGAGAAAAAAATATTTTTATTATCGAAACCGGCGTGCTTACCGGCACGGGCGCGCCGTGCTCGGGCAGATTTGAGGTTGTATCCAAATCGCCGCTTACCGGTATCATTAATTGTTCTTCCTGCGGCGGCCCTTTCGGCATGGCCGTAAAAACCAGTGGCTGGGACGCGATTATTTTAACCGGCCGCGCCGCTTCTCCCGTTTATCTCATTATTGATTATGATGGCGTCCAGTTCAAACCGGCCGATACGCTTTGGGGTAAAGACACCGCCGCCGCGGAAGCGGAAATCATCAAAGAAGGTTCGGGTGCCATGGTCATCGGGCCGGCCGGAGAAAATTTGGTGCGTTTTGCCAATATCCGTTCCGGACATCGTTTTGTGGGCCGCGGCGGCATGGGCGCGGTGCTGGGCGCAAAGAATATAAAAGGAATTGTCGCCAAAGGCAAAGAAATCAAAATTGTTCCGGCAAATAAAAAATTATTCTTCGCGACAAACAAAAAGTTTTTAAAATATATCAACAGAAATTTCGTGACTTCGGGAACATACCGTCAGTTCGGCACCAACTCGGCCACTATCGCCTGTAATACCGCCGGTACCATTCCGGTACGTAACTTTACCTGTGGCTCACACGGAGAAGTACATAAAATATCCGGCGAGGCCATGGCTGAAAGATTCAAAACAAAATGGGATACCTGCAGGCCCTGCGCGATTTTATGCGGACATAAGGGCACCATTGATGGCAAAGAAATCCATGTTCCCGAATATGAAACGGTTCATCTGCTGGGGAGCAATCTGGAAATATTTGATTCAGTGATTATCTCCGAATGGAATGAGCTTTGTTCCCAATACGGAATGGACACTATTTCTGTGGGCGGCACTTTGGGCTGGGCAATGGAAGCCACGGAAAAGGGACTTATCAAAACAAACCTTAAATTCGGTTCGCCGGACAGCGTGGCGGAAATGATTGAAAATATTGCGCTGGGCAGGGGTATCGGAAAAGATTTGGGACAGGGCAGCCGCCTGGCGGCAAAAAAATACGGCGGTGAAGACTTTGCCATGCATGTCAAGGGTCTCGAACTTCCCGGATACGAACCGCGCGGCGCAATCGGCCATGGCTTGGGATACGCCACCGCCAACCGCGGAGGTTGTCATCTCTCGTCTTATATTATTGCTATTGAAGTGTTGTACGATATGGCTGATCCATACAATCCGCGCTGGAAACATTACATGGTTAAATTCATGGAAGATTTTTTTGCGGCGCTTAATTCCATGCATATTTGTCAGTTTACCGCTTACGCGGTCATGTTTGAGCCGCCGCTGATTAAAATGTCGCCTTTTCCCGTGATTAAAATACTGATGCAAAACAGCGCGCCTTTGGCGATGAACCTGATGGACGTGAGTCTCTACTCGGAATTATGGCACGCAGTTTTGGGCAAAACTTATCTGCCCTATTTGGGCATGCGCAAATTTTTGAAAATGGGCGAGCGCGTGCACGTGCTGGAGCGCCATATGAACACGCGCGAAGGGATATCGAAAAAAGACGACACTTTGCCGTTGAGACTTCTTACCGAAGGTAGAAAATGCGACGCGGTGGAAAGAACAGTTCCCCTGGAAAAGATGTTAAAAAAATATTACAAACTACGTGGATTTGACTCTAATGGCGTTCCTCAAAGGCGCACTCTGAAGCGTCTCGGCATCGAAATCAAAGAATGAGAGACATATGCCTGCGGCAAATCAGGCGGAAAGCAGCTGAAGAAAGGTTTGAATATGGACGCATCATATAATTATGAATTTCTCGCGCATCCCAAAATAATTTCCGGCAAATGCTCGCTGGAAAACATCCCTGCGGAGCTGGCCGGATATGATGCGCAGAAGCCTCTCGTGATTGCCCGGAAAAGCATTGTTCAACAGGAGGGGATAACCAAAAAATTTGTTCGGGCCTTTGCCGACTCCATGGTTGTTCTCGGCGCCGTTTATGATGAAGTCGAAAATTACGCGGGCATTTCTAAAGCGCGCGAGGCGGCGTTCCTTTTTACGGAGCGCGGCTGTGATTCGCTCATTGCCCTGGGCAGCGGCGCTGCAGTGGATTTGGCCAAGGCAGTAAATGTGCTTGTTTCCGAAAAAGCCGATAATTTATCGGCTTTTTATGAAGGCAAAGCAATTGATGATATTTTAAAGCCGTTGCTGTTTGTTCCTGCCGGCCGGACCAATGGCAGAGAATCATCCAATACGATGATAATTGACAACAGAGAAATCAAATCTGATTTTCTTTATCCTGAAGTCATTGTAATTGATCCCAGAATGACAAGTGTTTGCCGTTCTGATGATGTTGCGGAATCGGCGGCCATTGCTTTTGCTCAGTCTTTTGCCGTGTTTGCCGCCAAGAAACATAATCCTATGACTGCGGCTGTGGCGCACCCCGCGCTGAGTTATCTCTCTCAGTGTCTTGAACAGGGGCTGAAAAGACCGAAGAATAAAAGCACCAGCATCGCCCTGACTAACGCCTCAGTTGTTGCTTCCATTGCTTATGACAATACACGGCCCGGTACGACTAACCTGTTGGCCGAAGAGCTCGCGCGGGCGACTGATTTGTCTGTCGGTGTTGTTACAGGCATGCTGTTGCCGTCTGTTATAGAGTTGATGGGAAAAAAGGAATTCCCCGTCAGCGATGAATTGTTGCTGGCGATAGGCGGCTTGGATGTCTACGCCGCCGTTGCCCCGCAAGACCGGGCGCGGAAGGGCCTTGAAACCGCGCTTAAACTCGCCCGTGTACTTTTGAGTTTTTTACCTGCGTCATTGAAGGAACTGAACGTTCAGAAGTATATTTTCAACGAAGTTGCCCGCACAGTGGCCCAGAAATGTGATGATATTTTTTCCGAAAACGATTTTGCGGAAATTCTCGAAGCAGCGTGGGGCAGAAGAAGAGAATATTAAGCAGGTTTAGCAAGGGGAGAAAAATATGAACATTAACAAATATCCCCAAATACGCCCGGGGAAAAAGCTGTCCAAACGCGTCTATGTGGCGATTATGCTCTGGACGGTGGGGAAAGCAATCCAAGTGGCCGCTAAAGTGGATAAGGAAGTAAAGGAAGAGTTGGCCAGGCTTCCCAATAATTTCACGCTGCGCATGATGGTCGCGCCGGAGAAAGCCTTTCCTTTATTTTTTTACGCCAAGACGCTGCCGGCCTTTGTTGTCGACAAAGGATTGCTGTTTTACGGTATCCAGATGTTGCTGCATAAAGACAAAGAAGGGAAAATAAAATATCTGGGCGCCGACCCGAAGGGCAAAAAAGTTGATCTCAATATTGTTTTCAAAAATATCGAAGCGGCCTGGCTGGTGCTCTCCTTTCAGGAATCGACCGCCACCGCTTATATGCATGACCGCTTTGTTGTGGAAGGTGACCTGGTGCATTCTCTTACTTTTGTGCGCGTGCTGGATATCGTGGAAGTGTTTCTGCTGCCGAAAATTATCGCCAAGCTCGCGGTTAAGCGTTATCCCAAGTGGTCGGAGATGTCGCCGCTGAGAAAATTTGTCAAGCGGGTAGTGATTTATATAAGGGCTTATACTTTTTAATAATTTGGCGCGAAAATTTTTATTTCGCACTGTTTTTCAAACAAGAAAGGTAAAAATTATGCTGCTTCCGGGATTTTATGATTTTTGCTGCCGCGTAAGAATTGTTTCCGGTCAAAACGCGCTGGAAAAAATTCCCGCGATGCTTAAGAAAATGAAAGCGCATACGCCGCTTATCGTCACGGATAAAGGCGTTGTGGGAGCCGGCCTGGTCGATGTGGTGAGGGCCGCCGTGGCTGGAGAACTTAAGCTTTCCAACGTGTATGACAATGTTCCTGTCGATTCTGATTACAAAATTGTTGATGAGGCGGCAAAGATTTACCGGCAGAAAAATTGTGATTCCATTATCGCCATCGGCGGCGGCTCGGTCATCGATACGGCTAAAGGCGCGAACATTGTCGCTTCGCTGGGGGGGGACACTCTGCTCGATTATGAAGGTTTTTCCGCCGTGAAAAGAAAACTCAATCCGCTGGTGGTTATTCCCACCACGGCAGGAACCGGCTCGGAAATGACACTGGTGGCGGTGATTGCCGATCCCGACCGTAAAATAAAAATGCTTTTTGTCTCCTATTTTGTTTTGCCGGATCTGGCCGTGTTGGATCCGCGCATGACGAAAACACTGCCGGATTTTCTCACCGCTTCCACCGCCATGGATGCCATGACGCACGCCTGCGAAGCGTATTACTGCCTGGAAAAAAATCCATTGAGCGATTCATTTGCGCTACGCGCTATCAGAATCGTCAGTGAAAATCTTTTAAAAGTAATTAAAAATCCCGCGGACATGGAAGGAAGGCTCGCTCTGGCTAACGCCTCCACAATGGCGGGAGCGTCATTTTCCAATTCCATGGTGGGGTTAGTGCATAATCTGGGGCATACCATCGGCGCGATTTGTCACGTGCCGCATGGAACCGCCATGAGTATTTTGCTGCCCTACGGCCTTGAATATAACATGCACCGCTGCGGTGAAGTCATCGGGGAAATTCTCCTGCCGCTCGCCGGTTCGGAAGTTTACGCAAAGACGAAAAAAGAGGAGCGCCCGGGAAAAGTAGTGGAGTTTATCAGAAAGATGAACAATTATTTGCATGAGGCTACCGGCGGACGGCATCCACGCTACCTAAAAGAAATTGTTGATAAAAATGGCGCGCAGGTGGTGACGGAGTCTTTATTGCCGGCGATTGCCGAGGCCACGATGCAAGACGGCGCCCGCATGGCTAATCCCGAAGAATTTCTCCCGCCGGACGCCATGCTGGTTCTGGAACACGCTTGGGAAGGAAAGCCTCTTGATCTAGGGAAAGTGAATAAAGGCGGCAAAAAAATAAAATATTGAAGCTTTGCCGCGGCCCACGTAGGCGTAATCCAAGATTCCACGATACAGTATCTAAAAAATTAATCACCATTGTTTCATGAATTTGTAACCGTATTCGATTCCCGCTTCATAATTGGCCCGCAGGACGGCTTCGTTTTGCGTGATTCTGCCCACACCGGAATTGCCAGGGGGGGCAAGCTCGGCAATGCGGACACCTTCCGGCGGGTTGTGGATGAAATTTACCGTCGCCATGTAGTTTTGCGCCCGTGTTTTGATTTTTTCCACCAGCCGCGGGTATTTTCTGAAATAAAACGATAAAATAAAGGTGAGAGGGCTTTGTTTTTTAACATAGTCAGTTGGCCGGGAACGCAGGACAATTATTTTATTTGCGCCCATTTGATGGGCACGACGTACCGGAATGGCATCGGCTATTCCTCCATCCGTGGCCGGTTCACCGTTTACTTTCAGAATGTTACGATAAAAGACGGGAAGCGAGCTGGAAATTTTCAGATGATCCTCCAGCGTGCTTTCATCAGGTTTTAAATAAAGCGCCTCTCCCGTTTTCATAGAAGTGGCGACGACAAAATATTCCTTATTCTTCACGCGCAGGTTATCGAACAGATATTTAAGATTGAGACGGTAGTTGGCAATCGTTTGTTCCCACATCCAGTCCAGATTCATGAGATGGCCGCCGCCGAGAAATCGCCGGATATTGATAAATTCGGAGCTGAGCGCGTAGCGCACAGTAATATCAAAGTTACGGTCATTTTGTCCGGCCAGGTGCGAGGCCAGATGGCAGGCGCCCGCGGAAACGCCGATATACAAATCAAACGGGTCAAAATTTTCCCTGCCGAAGGCGTGGAGAATTCCTGCGGCGAAAACGCCGCGCATCCCTCCGCCTTCAACCACCAGCGCTGTTTTACTGTTTTTATTTTTCATGTGTGAAATATTGTGACTTATATATAGGAAGTCGCCTGCTCGTCAAGTGGGTTCATTTAACTTGCAGCACGATTTTTCCGATATGTTCAGATGACTCCATGAGTGTATGTGCCGCGGCGGCCTCAGCCAGTGGAAAGATTTTATGAATAATGACGCTGAGCTTTTTTGTTTCAAAAAGCGGCCATACGTTTTTAAAAAGAGCTTGAGCGGTAGCGGCTTTTTCCTCGACAGAGCGTGGCCGCAGCATGGAGCCCGTGAAGGTTAAATTTCTGGTCAAAATCGGCATGCAGTCCATCTCCACCTTGGCGCCCTGTAAAAAAGCAATCTGCACGAGCCGGCCGTTGGTGCCGAGTAGTTTCAGGTTCTTTTGAATGTAATCGCCGCCGACAAAATCCAGAATACAGTCAAGACCTTCTCTGCCAACAATCTTTTTTATATCTCTGGCCCAGTCCTGTTTTTTGTAATCAAAGATAAAATCAGCGCCAAGCTTTTTGAGAAAGGAAATTTTTTCTTCGCCGGCCGCCGTAGTAAAGACTGTTGCGCCGAAGGATTTGGCCAACTGAATCGCTGTGTAGCCGATACCGCCCGCCCCGCCGTGCACCAAAAATTTTTCGCCCGCTTTAAGTTGGCCGCGCTCAAAGACGTTGGACCAGACGGTAAAATAATTTTCCGGCAGCGCCGCCGCTTCGGCAAGGGGGAGATTTTTTGGAACAGGCAGGCAGTGAGACGCGGGAGCCAGGCAGTATTCGGCGTAACCGCCGCCGGGCGCAAGCGCGCAGACAACGTCACCGACTTTCCAATTTTCGACGTCATTTGCTTTGGCGGCAATTTTTCCGGATACTTCCAGTCCCAGGATGGGCGAAGCGTCCGGCGGCGGCGGATATGCTCCTGCACGCTGGAATATGTCCGGGCGGTTCACGCCCGCGTAAGCAACGTCGATCAGCACGCAACCTGGTTGAAGCTGGGGCAGGTGTCCATCTTTCAGGTGCATTATTGCGGCAGGGCCGCCGTTGCCGTGGTCAATGTATTTCATGGTTGCAGGAATCTTCATATCTTTATCTGCCCAACACCGCTTCAATCAGATGCGGCTCCGGTTCCTTCAGCGCCGCTTTTAACTCTTTTGCCAATTCTTCCGCCGTGTCTACGCAAACAGCGGACAAGCCCATGGATTTGCCCAGTGCTATCCAGTCAACCGGTGGATTGTCCATTTTGATGAGCGCCGCGGCCGCTTCTCCCGGTGAATTAATCCCGGCGCGGCGGCATTCGAATTCAATCGTAAAGTATTTGCGGTTCGAACAGATGATGGTGGTGACGTTTGCTTTTTCATGCGCCTGTGACCAAAGCGCCTGCACCGTGTACATAGCGCTGCCGTCGGCTTCGATATTGATTATCCGTTTTTCGGGACAGGCCAGCGACGCCCCAAGCGCGCAGGGCATGCCCATACCGATGGCGCCGCCGGTAAGCGACATATGACTATGCGGCTTTAATGTTTGCGCAAGCGTGTAATAGGGCGCGCCGGCGGTCACGCCTTCTTCCACGATAATACATTCCTCCGGCTGTAAATTGGCAATCACCGCGCCAAGTTTTTGCGAGTTGAGTTTTCCTGAGGGCATTTCCGGAAGAGAATATTTAGCTAGAACAGAGCTTGTACTGAAGTTTACTCGTGCACCCAGGGCGTCGGCCAGTTCCTCCAGCGCCGAATTTATATCTTCCCGGTCATCATCAATTCTTACTTTCTTTTGTTTGGGGCCAAGATAAAAACTCTGGCCTCCCTTATAGCCGAAGAAAGCCACCGGTTCACTGGCTCCCGCCATCACAAAGGCGTCGTATGCGGCCAGAAGCTGGGAGGCCTGCTCCGGAAAATAAGGAATCCTTTTGAGTAAAGGCAGGCCCGCGCCGCGATCCAGATAAGCGGGAAAAGTAATCATCAGCAAATCACAGCCCGTGGCGGCTTTTATTTTTGCTGCCGTCATGAGCCCTTCTTTGCGCAGGGCGCGCCCGCCTAAAATTAAAGCAGGCTTGGACGATTTTTTGATGAGGTTTGCCGCCGCCTGAATTTTTTTACGGTTCGGCGCCGCGAATTTAAATTCAGGCAAAGATATTTTTTTCCCTTTGTATTCGGACCATTGATAATCAGCCGGAACAATAAGCGTGGAAATCTGGCCGTAAAGAGAGGCATTAAGCGCTTGGGCCGTGTCTTGTGCCAGAGTGTTTACCGAGCGGCTGGTTTTGAGCCAGCCCGAAACCGGTTTGGCCAGAGATTTTATATCCATATTCAGGGGAGGATCAGCGGCCAGATGCCACGAAGCGTGTTCACCGATTACATTAAAGACGGGTGATTTCGCGCGGCGCGCGTTGTGCAGATTGGGAATGCCGTTGGCAAAACCCGGCCCCAGATGCAAAAGCGTCATCGCCGGTTTTAGCGTGACTCGTCCGTAGCCGTCAGCCGCGCCGGTACAGACTCCTTCAAAAAGCCCCAAGACGGGTCGGATGCCGCTTATCGTGTCGAACGCCGCCACCAGCGGCAGTTCGGTTGTCCCCGCGTTGGCAAAACATATTTTTACTCCCGCGTCCTTTGCTGTCTGCAAAATAACTTCCGCGCCGGTCATACTGATCTCCTTATTTTTGTCGCCGATGAAAAAAGGTTTTTATCCTACCCATTCCCAAATGGCGGCGGCGCCCTGGCCGTGGCCGACACACATGCTCTCCACCGCGTATTTTACGCCGTAGTAGGGCATTTCGTGCATCAGCGTGGTCGCAATGCGTGCGCCGGTGCAGCCCAGCGGATGACCCAGCGCGATTCCGCTTCCTTTTGGGTTGAGTAATTTATGATTACGGAGTCCAAGTTCATTTACGCAATATAAAGCCTGCGAGGCGAAAGCTTCGTTTATTTCCCAAAGGCCGATGTCTTCTTTTTTCATGCCGGCTTTTTTCAGAACTTTGGGAATAGCCACGGCCGGGCCGATTCCCATGTATTTTGGATCCACACCGACCACGACGTATTGGACAAGTTTCATTTTTGGTTTCAGCCCCAGCTTCTTGCATTTTTCGCCGCTAGCCACCAGCACGCAGGCAGCGGCATCATTGACCTGGCTGGAATTGCCGGCGGTTACTGTTGCTTTTTCATCTTTAAGAAAAACCGGTTCAAGCTTTGCCAATATTTCCAAAGAAGTACCCGGCCGTATTCCCTGGTCGCGATCCACAACTACTTTTTTTGTTTTTCCATCATCCGTTGGTGCCTCCGCTTCAATTGGCAGAATTTCTTCTTTGAAAAGTCCTTTTTGCGTGGCTTCGTGAGCCTTGGCATGGCTTTCCACGGCAAATTCATCCTGTTCTTTTCGGGAGATGTTGTATTTGCGCGCCACCATTTCTGCCGTGTAGCCCATGGAAATCATCTGCGGATCGGTAAAATCTTTCAGCCGCGGATTGGGATCGGTGCCCGTGCCCATCGGCACGTGCGTCATGTGCTGGACGCCGCCGGCCAGGATCAAATCCGCCCAACCCATATTAATCGAAGCTACGGCAAAAGCGATTGCCTGCAGGCCGGAAGCACATAAACGGTCCACGGTACAGCCCGGCACACTGTGGGGCAATCCCGCCATGATGCCGGCATAGCGGCCGATGTTGGAGCCCATATCTTTCATTAAATAAGTGCCGCCCCAGATAACATCGTCAAGTTGATCTTTTTTATCTTCCAACCCCGCGCGGCGAATTACTTCATTCATCACCAGCGCGGACAGATCATCCGCGCGGACGTTGGCGAACCAGGAATTTTTTCCCGCTTTGGCGATTCCCGTGCGCGCGCTTTGAACAAGATAAATTTCTCTCATAATATTTTCTTCTCCATTTAGTCATTTTTATTTATGATGACGACGCAGACATTAACCTGCGAAAATATTTTGAAAATTTGATGATAGTTAAACTTTGTTCGCTGCTGCGGCAGCTTTTTACTTTAACGAATACGCATATAAAGAAGAAAATTTATTGTCAAGAAAATTTAAGTACAAAAATCAGCGTAAAAAATCACGGATATTGACATCTTTTTGCCGATGGGCTAGGAAATAAAACATCCACCGGCATGAGAGATTTGATTTTTTCCATATGACTATTATCTTTGAGAAAAGAGGGCATATGAAAATCGTAAATACCGCTCCTTTTTCCGGCAAGGGCCTGAAAAGTTTAATCGAAACGAAAGTCAGCGGGATAGATTTTAACGTTGTTGATGTTCATAATTTTTCCGAAGAAAAGCTTGCCCGGGAGTTTTCCGACGCGGACATTGTATTGGGCGATTATACCGGCATCACGCCGATTACCCGTGCGGTGGTTCAAGGCGCCAAAAAGCTCAAACTAATCCAGCAGCCGAGTGTCGGCTACAATCATGTTGATGTTGTCGCCTGCAAGGAATTCGGCATTCCCGTGGCCAATACACCCGGAGCCAATGATATTGGCGTTGCCGAACATACGATCATGCTGGCTTTATCCGCGTTGAAAAATCTTCCCTATTACAACGAGAAAACTCATAAAGGCGAGTGGCTTTTTACGGAGGCGCAAAGAACGGGCGTTTTCGAACTCAACAATAAAGTGTATGGCCTCTTGGGCATGGGGCGCACGGCGCGCGCGGTGGCGGAGCGCCTGGTACCCTTCGGTGTGAAACTTCTTTATTATGACATCGTGAAACTGAGCGCGGAAGAAGAAAAGAAATACGGTGCTTCCTTTGCCACCATGGAAGAAATTTTCAAGACCGCTGACGTAATCAGCATTCACCTGCCGCTTCTGCCGGAGACCACAAAAATAATCGACGCGGCAAAACTGGCGCTGATGAAACCATCGGCTATCATTATCAACGTGGGCCGCGGGGCGCTGGTGGATGAAGACGCTCTGGCGCTGGCGCTGAAAGATAAAAAAATCGCTTTTGCCGCGGCTGATGTTTTTGCCGAAGAGCCGCCACCACAAAATCATCCTTACTTTGGCCTGCCCAACATGATTTTGACCTGTCATCTGGCCGGCTCCACCCGCGAGTCGGGTGGGCGCATCATGAATATGGCGCTGGACAATCTCGCCCGCGCGTTAAAAGGAGAAAAGCCTCTTTGGGTGTTATAAACTATTAAAACGAAAAGGAGAAAAATATGCCCGAACCAGTATCAGCAGAAAAAATCAAAACTTTGGTAGGTAAAGAAAACGGTATAAGCGAATGGATACTTATCGATCAGGATAGAATCAACCGCTTTGCCGATGCCACGGAAGATCATCAGTGGATTCACGTGGATATCGAAAAGGCGAAAAAGGGTCCTTTTGGCGGCCCGATTGGGCACGGTTTTCTTACGCTTTCGTTGATTCCTGTTTTCAGCAAATCCGCAAAGTATGTACCCGAAGGTTTGAAAATGTCTGTCAACTATGGTCTCAACAAAGTTCGTTTTATCAACCCCGTGCCGGTGGGTTCGTGCGTGCGCTCGAAAATGACCATTTCCGCCGTGGAAGAAAAAGGTCCGGGGCGAATCCTGATGACCGTCACGCACACGATTGAAATCGAGGGCCAGGAAAAGCCCGCCTGTATCGCCGAAGCGTTGGGCATGTTGTTTTTTTAGGCGTAAAAAAACCCGGCGGTATCGCTGGGTTTTTATGGATTAGATTTTCTGGTGAATTAACCTCATCCCGGGGTATGGTACAGGGAAATAAGAAATGTTTGTGCCGTCGAGAGAGCCGATAAAGGCGGTCTTTCTTTTTTCGCCGCCAAAACAGATATTGGCCGGGCGTTTCAGAACTTTTTGTTGGGGATCATTCAAATATATTTCGAATTCGCGTTGGGGCGTGATATAGCTGATAGCGTTTTGCGCCGGAAGCGCCACCCAGAGATTGCCCGTTTCATCAAATGCAATGCCGTCGGGAAAACCCAAATGCCCTAGCGAATCCGGTCCGTAAATTTCCGGTTTGCCCACCGAGGAATCGCTATTGATTCGATAGCGCAAAATTCGCCTTTTCATTGTTTCCGCCACGTAGACAAATTCTTCCTTTTCATCAACGGCAACACCATTGGCAAAGCAGATGCCTTCCGCGGTGATTTTCGCCTCGCCCCTGATAATAACCACCAAGCAGCCGTCGGCAACGGGAGACTTCAGGGCTGCTTCAACATTAGCCATACTTGTGGAATTGGACACCCACAGTCGCTCTTGGGAATCGATAAACGGGAAATTCGGGCTTGACATTCTTTTACCATCGACATGCGTCATTAAGACAACATGTTTTCCGTCCGGCGCTAATGATTGCACTTGACCATTGCCGATGTTGGCAACAATGCAGTTGCCATTTTTATCAACGCAGATGCCGTTGGGCACGCCGCCGAGATTTCCCCAGAAGCTGGTGCGGCCGTCTTTATCAATGCGGGCGCAGCGGCCGCGGCCATCGGCGGTGTAAATGCTGTCGTCGTCGAGCGCCATCACTCCTTCGGGGCGCATAAGGCCGCTGCCTGTTGTTTTTACGCCGCTAATATCAATTTTCATCTATGAATCTCATTGATAAAATTATTCACCCTTAAAGTTTGGCTCGCGCTTTTCGAAAAACGCCGTCATTCCTTCGACCGCGTCTTTGCTCTGTGCCAACTTCGCCGCCCAAGCCTTATCGACACGCAGGCCTTCTTCAAGATTTTTTTCCAAGCCGACGCTCATTCCTTCCAGCACCGCGCTTACAGCCAACGGAGGACGTTTTGCCAACAATTGGGCAAAAGCCGTGGCTTCTTTTATGAGGTCCGCCGCGGGGACGACTTTATCTACCAGTCCGATGGCCAGCGCTTCAGGAGGGGTGAGTCTTTTGGAGAAAAGAATCATATCCAGCGCTTTTGGTTTTCCCAAAAGTCTCGGCAGACGTTGAATGCCGCCCCAACCGGGAGTGATGCCTAAGTTTAGTTCCGGGCAACCGATCAGTGCTTTGGGGTTATCGGTCATAAAGCGGAAATGACAGGCCAGCGCGATTTCGCAGCCGCCGCCCAGGGCGTAGCCGTTTATCGCGGCGATGAACGGTTTTAACGAGCGTTCTATACGGTTCATAATATCGTTTCCGTTGGGCCCCTTATTAATGTTGGCGATGTCACTTACATCCATCCCCGCGGAAAAACCTTTATCCCCAGCGCCGGTGATAATCACCACTCTGGTGTCTTTGTTTTGTTCCAACTCGGTAATAGCCTGATTCAACTCTTCACGGACTCCCAGGTTGACCGAGTTTGTGGGAGGACGGTTTAAGGTAATCGTGGTTATAAAATTTTCTGTTGACAGAGTAATGTTGTTATAACTCATATTTGACCTCCTTTTTTTGTGCTTTTATTGTTTAACAGAATGAAAATACCTCTCAAACACCATAAGACATGTGCTTTGTGTTGCATAAAATAAAGCAATACGGCGCAAGCGTCAACAAATTATTTAGTATGACTTTTATCTTTATGTTGATGCTTTTTTTTCAATCGTGGCATTAACGATTTCCTTGCTTTTTTGCGGAAGACTCCTTTCCGGAAGGAGCGTATATCTTCAATGGTATAAAAAGACAGCGGGTTAAATTTGCGGATGATGCGCAGCACATGCTGAATATCTTTTCTTTTAATGATAGTGAAAACAACCTTTACCGGCCCCATTGATCCTTTTGCATCTATATAAGTTACTCCGTAACCTTCGCTCTTGAGGTACTCCACAAGTTCTGTGGCCTCTTTTTGCGTTATTATTCTGATTACAACCGTACCGAGGGCCATTCTATCTTCCAAATATATACCGATATAGTTTCCCATGGCAAAACCACCAGCATAAGCAATATAATAAATGATATTGGTGAGGTTTTGCATGATCTGGGTGATGGAGATCAGCCAGATAAGGATTTCAAAAAAGCCGATAAAAGCGGCCAATAATTTCATGCCGCGGGAGACGTAAATTATACGGGCAGTATCCAAGGTTACGTCGCAGATACGAGCGAAAAAGATAAGCAGGGGGATAATCACGAGGGTAAATATTTCAGAGCTGTAGAAAGAAGCCAAATCCATTTTTCATAAATCCCTTTTATTCTTAGTAATATATGTACGCAGTTATTTTATGTCAATTAGAATTAAATCAAGTTCAATTGCAAATTAGTAAACAATGTTAATGCACATGCGTGTTTTTCCAGAAAAGATTGACTTATCATTATGGTTATATATAATTCCTTTAATGTTTTTACTGAAACAAATTATGCTCTCAGCATTATTCTGGAAATATTTTTATCGTGCATAAATGCATATCCAACGGGTTTTGATGAGGGAATGGATTTAAAAGGTTTTATTCCAAAAAACATTGAATAAGCTAAAACAGATTAACCGCAAATATATTGTTTGGCATAAAAATTTTGTTCAAAAGGAGTTGTAAACAATGTTTTGGAACGAGGTTTATTTCGGAAATTCGGTAAAAAATTGGCTAATAGCGGCTGCTATTATATTGACTGTTTTTTTTGTTTTGAAGGTTTTCCAGAAAATAGCTATTGCCAAGATATCCACGTTTGCCCATAAAACAAAAATATTGGCTGATGATTTGTTTTTTGATATTTTATCCAATACAAAAAATTTTACTCTCCTTGTCATATCTATTTACGCCGGTTTGTATGTTCTCTCGCTGAAACCGGAGATTTTCTCCTTATGGCAGAAAGTTTTTGTGCTCGCCTTGATTCTGCAGGCGGGATTTTGGGCCGGGGCCGGGATAAATTTCTGGCTGGGACACACGATAAAGAAACGCATGAGCGAGGATTCGGCCAGTGCCACGACTATTTCTTTGCTCGGGTTTGTGGCGCGTATTGTTATGTGGTCGGTAATTTTGCTTTTGATTTTAGACAACCTAGGTGTCAATATAACCAGCCTTATTGCCGGTTTGGGCATCGGCGGTGTTGCCGTCGCGTTGGCTTTGCAAAACATCCTTGGTGATTTGTTCGCATCTTTGTCCATTGTTCTGGACAAACCTTTCGTGATTGGGGATTTTGTCGTAGTGGATTCGCTATCCGGTACTATTGAGCATATCGGTTTAAAAACCACGCGAATCCGCAGCCTCAGTGGTGAACAAATCATCTTTTCGAATAACGATCTTTTAAAAAGTCGCATTCGTAATTATAAGCGCATGTCGGAAAGGAGGATCGTTTTCAGTTTCGGCGTTATTTACCAAACACCGCTGTCACAAATTAAGGCCATCAAGGAAATTGTCAGCGATATTATCAAAAACACGGAAAACGCCCGCTTTGACCGTGTTCATTTTAAAGAATACGGAAATTTTTCGTTGAATTTTGAAGTGGTTTATTTTGTTGCCTGCCCCGATTATAACATTTACATGGATGTTCAGGAGCGGATTAACATGGAAATATTCCGACGGTTCCAGGAAGAGGGGATTGAGTTTGCTTACCCGACGCAAACAATTTTTATTCAAAAGGAAGTAAACGATAAGCCGTAGCGGCATTCTTCAGCAGGAGATACGGTTATGGTCAGTGTCGTCATTCCCACATTGAATGAAGAGGCCTCGATTGCCAGGGTGGTTGGCGTTGCCAAAAAATGTAAATTAGTTGATGAAGTCATTGTCGTTGATGACCATTCATTCGACAACACCGTGGACTTGGCCAAAAAAGCGGGTGCCAGCGTCATCATGAGCACGAAAATCGGCAAAGGCGCGTCAATGCTTGACGGGCTTTTGGTGGCCACAAACGATATTATTGTATTCATTGACGCAGATATTGAAAATTATGGGTATAATTTAATTGATATGTTGGTAAAGCCGATAATAGAAGAAGACTACGACTTTGTAAAAAGCACATTTGAAAGGCAGGCCGGACGCGTAACAGAACTGGCAGCCAAGCCGCTGTTGAGTTTGTTATTCCCTCAGGCGCTTGTTTTTTCCCAACCGCTCAGCGGTATGATTGCCGGCAAGAGGAGTTTTTTGGAAAAAGTTAAATTTGAAAGCGATTACGGTGTTGATATCGGTATTCTTCTGGATATGATAAGTTTGGGCGCCAAAATTAAAGAAGTTAATATTGGAAGAATAGAAAATAAAATGAAGCAATGGCAGCAATTGGCTCCCATGGCCAGAGAAGTGTCCAAAGCGATATTGAAAAGGGCCAGGCTAAGTCCGGATTTCAACCTTGATACGCTGCAGACCACAACCATGATATTAGACCAAATGGACATGGCGGTAAAAGAAAGCCTCATTGGATTAAAGAAAATGTTTGTCTTTGATATGGACAACACCCTTCTTAAGGGGCGCTATATTTACCATGTGGCCGAAAGATTCAATTTTCGCAAAGAATTACTGGATATTATCAATAACAATCAGGAAAATTATTTAATCACAAAACTTATTGCTAAGTTGCTCAGGGGGTTGAATTTTGCTCAGTTGATCGCTGCCGCCGATGAAATGGAGATTGTACAGGATGCTACGGATGTAATCGCGGAACTGAAAAAAAGAGAATATGTCGTGGGGATAATTTCGGATAGTTATAATTTTGTTGCTTCGCATATTGCCAACAAAATCGGTGCTCATTTCAGTATCGCCAACGAGCTGGAATTTTCTGAATCCAAGGCTACGGGAGAAGTTAAGGTTCTGTCCTACTTTATAAAGACCCAGCAAAGTAAGTGCAATCATAATTTTTGTAAAAGTAATGCGCTGGTCCATTTGTCTCAAAAATACAATATACCTTTGGCCAATATTATCGCGATTGGTGATAGTGAGAATGATATTTGTATGATAAAATATGCCGGCATCGGTGTGGCGTTTTGTTCGGAAAATAAAATTTTGAACTCTATAGCGGACAGGGTCATCACGGAAAAGAAATTTGCGCCTGTGCTCGAATTCGCGAAGTAGGAAGTTGGAAGATTTAGATTGGGAAGCGGAAGAAGTCTTTCACAAACATGGAAAATCATGAGCCGGTTGAGAAACAGCTTTTCATTACTGGTGCTATACGTACTGATTGCTCCCTTAAATGGCTTTGCTGCCGGGTATGCGCCGATTTCCACATCCGGTGAAATCGGTTCAATACTACCTCTATGGGCGGCATTACCTTTTGCGGGCATTTTACTCTCTATTGCTTTGATGCCGTTGGTCGCTCCTCGTTTTTGGCACCGTCATTTTCCTAAAGTGGCCGCTTTTTGGGCATTGGTTTTTGCGGTACCGTTTGTCTATTTTTTCCGGGAAGCAGCTGTTCATGAAATAGCGCATATAATCGTTATTGATTATATTCCTTTTATTCTTTTGTTATGGGCCTTGTTCACTGTAGCGGGGGGTATTTACATCAAAGGCACATTGAGAGGCACACCGGCGGTAAACACAATTATCTTGCTGATAGGAACAGTCCTGGCATCAGTAATAGGAACTACCGGGGCATCTATGCTTTTAATCCGCCCAATTTTGCGGTCAAATGCTTGGCGCGTTCAGAAAGCGCACACGATAGTTTTCTTTATTTTTCTGGTCAGTAACATCGGTGGTGCGCTGACACCGTTGGGCGATCCGCCTTTGTTTCTTGGCTTTTTGCACGGTGTTCCTTTTTTCTGGACTCTGCATATTCTTCCAGAAATGGCGTTTGCTAGCGGTGCTTTGCTCGTCCTGTATTTTGTAGCCGACACTTATTATTTCAAAAAAGAAATTCCTGCAGCTGTTTCTGAAATCGAACCAGCACCTTTAAAAATAGAAGGGTGTCGGAATTTTATTTTTTTGGCGGGCATTATTGCCGCTGTTTTGTTTAGCGGAACAGTCAAACTGGGCGAAATCGATGTTTTTGGCATCCACCAGACAATAGAGAATTTAATTAGAGACGGTATGCTAATTATTATGGGATTATTTTCTCTGTCCCTGACATCCAGCGAAACTCGCAATAGAAATGAGTTCGGATGGGCACCGATTCTGGAAGTGGCTTATCTGTTTGCCGGCATCTTTATTACGATTATCCCGGCACTGGCGATATTGAAAGCTGGCGAGCGCGGCGAATTGGCATGGCTTATAAAATTGGTAAACACACCTGCCCATTATTTTTGGGCTGTTGGTTTGTTGTCCAGTTTTCTGGATAATGCCCCTACTTATCTGACTTTTTTCAACAGTGCTTTGGGTAAATTTTATCTTGGCATGCCTGAAGCCGAGGCAGTGGCCAGGTTGATTGTCGAGAAAATACCTTATCTGGCGGCAATTTCTGCGGGTGCGGTTTTCATGGGCGCAAACACTTATATCGGGAACGCGCCGAATTTCATGGTCAAGTCTATCGCTGAAGAGGCAGGGGTAAAAATGCCATCTTTTTTTGGGTATATGTTCAAATATTCAATACCCATTTTAGTTGTTTTATTCTTTATAATGACTTACGTGTTTTTCAAATGAAGACTGAACACAAAAGCGTAATTTTTGAGGTAAGCCATTTTTGTTGGCAGCTAAAAGTATTGTAAAATCAATGGTTAGTTTGAAGGCAGAAGACAGAGATTTGCAAAACCGGTAGAATCTGTTTTTCTGATGTGGAAACTGTTTATCGCCAAAACATAAAATAAAAATTCCTTGAAGATACAGGGGAAACCATATATAGACGCGCTGAACAATTTATGGAAAAAAGTAATAGGAGCATGATAAATGGCGGTAACACTTCGAAAATCTTTAAAAATCATAGAAGATTATAAAACGGCGAATCCGCATTACACTGATCTTCTGGATATATTGGCGGATATTTTAATTTTGCGTGAGGAATACCGTAAAAACATGAAGGATTCCGTTTTTCACGTTGACGAAAAGTTGATCGCGCAAAAAATGGAAGGCGGCCTTCCCCTTGTTGATATAACCGGTAAAGAATGCGATTTGTCGCGTCCCAAAAAATATTTTCAATCGCTTATTGCTATTGCGGAAAAAAGAATGCCTGAAGCGGCGCGTGAAATAACAGGCTTTATTGACAGCGGTGAATTCGACTGGGAAAAAGCAGTCAAAGCTTCTTTTGAACGCATTGATGAGTATGCCGGTGATGAATCCCAAACTGAAATTTTATCTTCTTCCGATGAGAGCCGTGATAATTTTGATTTGATAGATTTGTTTGTTGAGGAGAGTTTGAGGCCGGAATTGGAGTATATTGCCGAAAAATACGGCGCTGTCGTGGAAAAGACAGGTTGGGCTGAAGGCTACTGTCCGATTTGCGGCAAGGAGCCGAAAATTGGAGAAATAAGGGCTGGTGAAGACGGCAAACGATATCTTTTCTGCCATCAGTGTGGTTTCAAATGGAATTTTCGCCGGATCAAATGTCCGTTTTGCGGTAACGATGAACAACAGTCCCTGGCTTATTTTGCTGTGGAAGGAGAGGAACGCCACCGCGTAGATGTCTGCAATAAATGTCGCCGCTACATTAAAATTGTTGAATTACCAAAATCGGAAGAAGAACTTAATCTGGACGTGGAGGATATTGCCACGCTGCATCTGGATATGATTGCTTATGATGAAGGATATGATTGATTTTTTAATTTCCCTGCCCTTGGGAAAAAGGGCAGGGAAATTATTTAACCGGCCTTTATCGGGATTTTTATTCCTTTGGTTTGAACAGACTTGCTTTTCGGAATTTTAATGTCCATAACCCCGTTTTTAAAACGCGCTTCGGCTTTATTTACTTCGATTTCTGCAGTTAGAGGAATCACTCTGTGAAATGAACCGTAAGCTCGTTCCATATAATAATAGTTTTTATCTTTGTCTTCTCTTTCTTCTTTCTTTTCTCCTTTAATTGTGACAGAATCATTTGTCACAGTGACTTCCACATCTTTTTCATCAACGCCGGGTAATTCCGCTCTAATGATGAATTCCTTATCATTTTCCTTCACGTCAACGGAAGGGCTAAAACCTTTCAAAACACTATCGTAAAATCTTCGCGGGGCTATGTCGAAACCACGGAAGAAGCTGTCAAATAAGTTGTTCATTTCTCGCTGCAGAGAATAGAAAGGATGCTCAATATCTTGTTCTCTGCCCGAACGCACTGCAGGCAACATATTTTTTATTTTCATAGGTTAGTTCCTCCTTTCTTATGGTGGTTGCTTTTATGCTGCCTTAATGGCAATTTTTTTTGGTTTAATTTTTTCCGCTTTTGGCAACTCCAGGCGCAAAACTCCCTGCTTTACCGTCGCGTTTATTTTTTCCCGGTCTATTTCATCGGACAAGGTAAAAGATCTTTCATAATCACCAACCTCATATTCAGAAAATATGAGGGTATGGTCCTTTAACATGCCGTCTTCCACTTTGCCAGTGATGGTCAAAATATTTTTTTCCAGTTCAACATCGACGGTGTTTTCATCGACACCTGGCATGTCGGCAATCAAAAAAATAGAATCTTTCGTTTCGTAAATATCAACGCGTGGCACGAAGGTTTTCACATTGCGGATTTTTTCTGCTACCGTTGCGTTTTCTGTTTTTTGTAAATCTTTTTCCGGCATAGATACTGGCCTCCTTTCTTACGCATTAATCTTGATTTTTTTCGGCAAGTCTTCTTTTCCCCTGGGTAGAACAATTGTTAAAATTCCTTTTTCATACCTAGCTTCGACGTCCTTTGGATTTACGCGGAAAGACAATTGTATGCTACGCTGAAAACTTCCCGGAATTCTTTCTTGCCTCAGATAGTTTTCTCCCTCTTTCAGGTCTTGCGTTTTTTTTATCCCGGAAAGCGTCAAGGTATTATCCGTAACGGATATATCGATATTTTCAGCACTCATCCCCGGCAGCTCGGCTGTTACCAATGCGACACCGTTTTTTTCCCAAACATTTATTGCCGGGTAATCGATAGCCGTGCTTTCGCCAGCGCTGGAAAAGAGTCTGTTCATTTCCTGTTGCAGACGCAAGATTTCCGGAATACTGTCGCTAAATTTTCTCATTCTCCAAAAACTTGGCGCAAACATAAGCTTTCCTCCTTTCTTGATGGTGAATTACGATAAGCATTTGCTATTATTATTTATTTTCGTTTTCTTAGTTAGAAATATATTTATGAAATTTTTTTTGTCAAGGTCCGCCGGGAATCGTTTGTCGACGACTTCTGACGTTTTTTCTCCCCCCCGATTTCACATGATGATAAAATATTTCTCAGCGCCCTTGACAGGTTAAATACCTGTAAATATATTAAGTTCGATTTGAAAGCGTGATTACCCGATGTGATCGCAGGTATCTATGCAAGATCATGTAGTAAAAATATTTAAAGAAAGCGTACGTGTTAAGGAAGCTTTCTTAAATGAAAATTTGAATAAACTGGTGGAACTTATTGATGCCATCACCGCTGCTCTAAAGGCAGGAAATAAAATATTAATTTTCGGTAATGGAGGTTCCGCCGCCGACGCCCAGCATATTGCCGCGGAATTTGTCAACCGTTTTGTAGTAGAACGTCCCCCGTTACCGGCAATAGCTTTGACGACTGATACGTCTATTATTACCAGTATAGGGAATGATTACGATTTTTCCGACATCTTCAGCAAACAGATCAGAGCTATAGGGCAGGCTGGCGATATAGCTTGGGGGATCAGCACCAGCGGCCATTCAAGCAATGTCCTCAAGGGATTAGAGATGGCCAAGAAAATGGGATTAGTAACCGTTGCTTTTACCGGTAAAGACGGGGGAACAATGGTCCAGATGGTTGACTTTTCCATCCATGCGTCGTCCTCAAGTACGGCACGCATTCAGGAAGCTCACATTACCGCCGGCCATGTTATTTGCGAACTTGTGGATATAAAGCTTTTTCAAAAGCCTGATTTAAAATAAAGGGATTTATGAGGTTGAGTTGAAAGCGAAAGAAGAACAAACAGCGAAAAGCAGCAAGCATGACGAAATGGTATCGGAAATTGCCGATGTTCAAGCAGAAGAGCTTAAAACAAAATTGCAGGAGAAGGAAAAAGAGGCAGCAGACAATTATGACCGATATCTTCGTATAACGGCAGAATTCGATAACTATAAAAAGAGAATGGCCAAGAGTAAGGCGGAAACAATCAAATACGCCAATGAAGAATTAATTAAAGATATTCTGCCGTTTATGGACAGCCTGGACAGGGCGATGGAGCACATCGGTTCGGAAGAGGTGGAAAAATTTAAGGAAGGTATCAAATTGATACAGGAACAGCTTTTATCCTGTCTGAAAAAGCACGGTGTAGAAAAAATTGAAAGCGCCGGAGTTGAGTTTGACCCGAATTATCATGAGGCGATGATGCAAATGCACAGTGACGAGCATGAAGAAAATCAGGTGATCAATGAAATCGCCACCGGTTATTTGCTCAACGGAAGATTGTTGAGACCTTCGAAAGTATGTGTGTGCAAAAAAACCAACAAAGAAAGTAATGATATAAATGCTAAAGAAGCGGACAATGGAGAATTAAGGAGGTAAAAAATGGGAAAGATTATTGGGATTGACTTAGGAACAACGAACTCTTGTGTGGCTGTTATGGAAGGAGGGGAGCCGGTAGTTATTGCCAACCAAGAGGGAAACCGCACTACTCCGTCGATCGTTGCCATAACGGAAAGTGGAGAGAGATTGGTGGGACAGGTGGCCAAAAGGCAGGCTGTAACCAATTCGGAAAATACGGTTTATGCCGTTAAAAGACTTATCGGCAGAAAATTTAACTCCAAGGAAGTTCAGTACGATGTTAAAATAAGTCCTTATAAAATAACGGAAGCATCCAACGGCGATGCGCAGGTAACAGTGCGGGGTAAAAATTATTCGCCCGCCGAAATATCCGCCATGATTTTGACCAAAATGAAACAAACGGCAGAGGATTATCTGGGCGAAAAAATAACGAACGCAGTAATTACCGTTCCGGCTTATTTTAATGATTCGCAGAGGCAGGCGACCAAAGATGCCGGCCGCATTGCCGGGTTGAATGTTATGCGCATTATTAATGAACCAACGGCGGCGGCGTTGGCTTACGGCCTGGATAAGAAAAAAGATGAAAAGATAGCCGTATTCGATCTTGGCGGCGGTACCTTCGATATCTCCATTCTGGAATTGGGTGACGGTGTTTTTGAAGTTAAATCCACCAACGGCGATACCCATCTTGGTGGCGAAGATTTTGACCAGCGTGTGATGGATTATCTTGTCGCGGAATTTAAAAAAGACCAGGGCATTGATTTAAGAAACGACAAGATGGCCCTGCAGAGGCTGAAAGAAGCGGCGGAAAAAGCCAAAATGGAACTTTCCACGACTATGGAAACGGATATTAACCTGCCTTTTATTACCGCTGACGCTTCCGGTCCGAAGCATATGAATATCAAACTTACACGAGCCAAACTGGAATCGCTGGTGGAAGATCTGATTGAAAAAGTTGTTGGCCCCTGTCAGACCGCGCTCAAAGATGCAAATTTGTCCGCAAAAGATATTGATGAAGTCATTCTTGTGGGTGGCATGACTCGTATGCCGCGTGTGCAGCAGAAAGTCAAAGAAATTTTTGGCAAAGACCCGCATAAAGGAGTTAACCCGGACGAAGTGGTCGCTGTAGGCGCGGCCATTCAAGGCGGTGTTTTGGCCGGAGATGTTAAAGATGTTTTATTGCTTGACGTAACGCCGCTTTCGCTCGGTATTGAAACTCTGGGCGGCGTTATGACCAGGCTAATCGAGAAAAACACGACCATCCCCACGAAGAAAAGCCAGATTTTTTCCACAGCGGCGGATAATCAGCCAGCCGTGAGCATCCATGTTTTACAAGGTGAGCGTCAGATGGCGGCGGACAATAGAACGCTGGGAAGATTTGAATTGGTGGGTATACCGCCCGCACCGCGCGGCGTGCCGCAAATTGAAGTGGCTTTTGATATTGATGCCAACGGCATCGTGCATGTCAGCGCGAAGGACTTGGGCACGGGAAAGGAACAGAGTATTAAGATTACCGCTTCCAGCGGTTTGACCGAAGAAGAAATTCAGAAGTTGGTGCGCGAAGCGGAGCAGCACGCGGAAGAAGACAAGCGGCGCAAAGAATTGATTGAAGCAAGAAATCAGGCTGACTCCATGATTTACAGCGTGGAAAAAAATATTAAGGAATTTGGTGATAAGATAGATGCGTCGGAAAAATCCAGAATTGAAGACGCAATAAACAAAACCAAGAAAGCTATGGAAGGAGATGACATTCAAGCGATCAAAAAAGCGCAGGATGAACTAATGAGCGCTTCCCATAAACTGGCGGAAGCTATGTATGCAAAAACCGCCGGCGGGCCTGGCGGACCGGCCGGAGGAGAGGGCACACAGCAGCAGGCCGGTGCGGAACAGGCTTCGGGGAAAAAAGACGATGATGTCGTTGATGCAGATTTTGAAGAAGTAAAGTAATCGATATTTGCCAAAAAGCCCGGAATAATTTAAATTATTCCGGGCTTTTTGGTGTCGACCGGGGATTGGAAATGATATAAAATAAATTGTAAAATGATTATGAGGAAGATTCTGCTGATGCAAAACAAAATAGTAGCCTCTCATCTTATTTTTTTGCTGATTTTTATCTTTGCGATGACCGCCGTCGGCGGCGAAAAAAAGCCGGCTGTTGTCAAGGAAGCCGGATGCTCGTTTGTCGTGCTGAAAAATGCGGATTTTTTCCCCGCGCTGCTCAAAACAATTGATGAGGCGCAGGAGGAAATATTTATATCCATGTTTTCTTTTCGTGTCGGCGTACATGAAACAAATTATCCTGACCGGATTTTAGCCAAATTATTCTCTGCCGTGAAAAGAGGAGTAAAAGTCAAGGTTATTCTGGAAGATACAGGCAATCCCAACGATGATCTGAGCGTGCAAAACCACAAGGCGAAAAAACTTCTCGAAGAAAGAGGCGCTGTTGTTTATCTGGATTCTCCCCAAAAAATGACGCATACCAAACTCATTGTCATTGACCAGCGTGTGGTTATTCTGGGTAGTCATAATTTGACACAATCCGCCCTGAAATATAATAATGAGATATCATTATTGATGAAAAATGATGTTTTGGCAAGAGAAGCACGCGATTACATATTGTCGATTATCGAGGAGGCAAAATGAAAAGGTTGGAAATATTTGCCAGAATAATTATTTTGCTGCTGATAGCGGTTATTGCCTGTTGCGCCAAGCCTAAAGTTGTTCGAGAGCCTATCATTGTGCCACCGGAAAAGATGGAAAAGCTACCGGAAATCGATCGCCCTTTTCTTGTTCCTGAAGTTGACCGCTATGCGCTGGGGTGTGTTTTGCCTTTGTCCGGACCCTATGCAGAGCTGGGAAACAAGGCGCTGGATGCGATTTTACTTTCGGCAGGAATGTTTGATGAAAAAAACAAGTCCTTATGGAAGATTATTGTACGAGATTCACGCGGTTTGGCTCAAGAGACAAAAACAGCTATCGGACATTTGGCCCATACAGAAAATGTCATAGCCATTATCGCCGTTACCGGAACGGCAGAGGCCCTTGAGGCCGCACGTGAAGCGGAAATAGCGAGAGTGCCCCTGATTTTAATCACTTCAAAAGAAGGGGTATCACTTGGCAGTGAATATGTTTTCCAGCATTTTTTGACGCCGACACAACAAGTTCGAGCTGTGGTATCTTATGCAATCAACGATATGAATTGTGCAATGTTTTCAGCTTTGTATCCTAATGACGATTATGGTCAAGAGATGATAAAAATATTCCGGGAAGAAGTGGCGCGCATGGGAGGCAGGGTGGGAAGAGTAATTCCTTATGGGAAGAATCAGACCGATTTTACAAGCGAAATCAATAAACTGACTAACAATCAGGTAGCTATGGCGAAAAAAAATGCGGCAAAAAAAACGGGGGTTCCCAAAAGGATAGAAGTCGATTTTGAAGCGCTTTTCATTCCGGATTCTTATCGTCGGGTCCAGTTGATTGCATCTCAACTGGCTTTTTATGATGTGAGAGGTGTGACATTATTGGGAACGAGCTTGTGGAATTCCCCTTATTTGCTCAAAAAAGGAGCGCAATATCTTGAAGGAGCGGTTTTTGTTGACAGCTTTTTCCCTTATGCTTTTTACCGGGAAACGAATGATTTTATAGATATTTATTACACGGCGTACGGTCGTGATCCGGAAAACATTGAAGCACTTGCCTATGATACTGCGGGGATTATCTTCAATACTATAGAAACAAAAGGCATTCAGACGCGCCAAGAACTGGTGAGCTCTTTAATGGGAATGGAAAACTATCATGGCGCTACGGGCACCGTTTCTTTTGGTTATGACCGTGTTGCTCATAAAACCCCTTTTATTTTGCAAATAAAAAACGGGAAACCCGAACAGATGAAATAGAGCAACAGATTGCAAAACAGAGGTTGCGAAAAAGATGTTTTTGTTGACCAATGATGATGGAATTTATGCCAAAGGATTGAGTGCTCTTTATGAAGAGCTTTCTCGTGATGCGGAATGTTTAATTGTCGCGCCGGAAATAGAGCAAAGCGCTGTCGGTCACGCGGTGACGATTTTTCGTCCCCTGATGGTGCGTCGTGCAACAAAAAACAATAATTTTTTGGGTTATGCTGTATACGGCACACCGGCGGATTGCGTCAAAATAGGAGTTAAAGAACTGGCCAAAAAACCGGTGGAACTGGTTATTTCCGGGATCAACCGAGGCTCAAATGCTGGTATTAACATTATTTATTCCGGGACTGTTTCCGCAGCCACAGAGGCGGCCATTATGGGCATTCCTTCCTTGGCTATTTCCCTTGATACGCACAAAGAGGCTGATTTTACCTATGCGGCAAAGTTTGCCCGAAAAATGGCTAAGCTCATTTTGGATAATCCGATACTGCGGGGCAGCGCCATCAACGTTAATGTTCCCTGTCTGCCTGCCGAAGAAATCAAAGGGGTAGTTGTCGTTAAACAGGGAAAGGACAACATTATTGAAGCGTTTGAAAAACGAGTGGATCCGAGAGAAAATATCTATTACTGGGTTTCCGGTGAGTATAAATCTACAGCGGAAAAAACAGCTACGGATGTTAATGCCTTAGCTTCTGGTTTTATCACCATCACCCCAATTCAATATGATCTGACAAGATATGACTTGCTTGATTACTTGCAAAAAACTGTTTCTCAGAGTCATTTGTGAAAAGTTTAGAGGAAATCAGCGCGTCAACAATACGGGGATGGGACTTTTCTGGATAACCTGAGAAGTTGTACTGCCTAAAATCAGCGAGCGAAGACGGTTGTGACCGAATGCTCCCATGACCATCAATTCTACGGAGCCCTCTTTGATGTAGTTAAGAATTTCCTCCGTTTCTTTTCCCTGTAAAATAATTATTGCGCAATCGGCGGAATGGTTTTCCAACATATCTTCCACTTCGTTAGCCAATGCTGCTGACTTTTGTGAATCGGATGAAATAATAACCGCGGTCAGAGGCCATGCCGTGTTTTCTGATAAATCAAGGGAAAGTTTAAGCGCTTTTTTTGCCGGATCGCTTCCGTCGTAAGCGACTCCCATGCTTTCTATTTCCAAAAAATTTTCGGGGGTAATCATTACGGGCTTACCAGAATTGCGGACGACGGCTTCGGCTACCGAGCCGAGAAGCCCGCCTTCCTTAAGATGAAAGTGCTCTCCTTTTTTCGCCATGACAATCAGATCGGCGTTTTGTCCCTCTTCGATGATTACTTGGCTGATTTTTCCGATTGATTTTTTTGTTTCAGCCTTGATCCCTTCATGCCGGCAACGCTGGCTAAAGTCTTTTAAAATAAAATCTGCTTTTTCGCTGAGAGAAGTTTCAATAGCCTCGAAGTATCCGTCGTACGGAGGCATACCGACAGAGCCGGAAATATCGGTCAATACGGGGCCCTGAATCAAGTTAACATCAACCACATGCACGCCGATTAAAGAGGCTTCCAGTATTCGGGCGATATAAATTCCATATTCAAGCGCCTTAAAGCTGTTTGTCGAGCCGCCGACTGGAATGAGGATTTTACTGATCATAATCCGCTTTCCTCTGATAGAGGTTAATTATTGATTTTATCAAAATTGGCCAGATCTTTCAGCAAATCCGCGATGTCTTTTTCCTCCCAAATGTTTTCCGGATTATCAGTGTTTGTTTCCTCTGTTTCGCTTGTTTCGCCGTTAAAAGAAAAAAACTTTCCCACAAGATTTCCATTTTGATAAACGGCGCGTTCTTTAATCTGTCCATTTTTAAGATAAGCGATATATTCTCCGTGGCGCTTGTCATTTATAAAATGTCCTTTTTCTTTAATCTGACCGTCTTTGTAGTAACAAATATATTTGCCGTTGAACTTTCCGTTTTTAAAATTTTCTTCTGTCCTTAACTCACCGGTTTTATAATAACGCCGATAGCGGCCGTGGAGTTTACCCGTTTTGTAATTTTCTTCTTCTCGAATATGGCCGTTTTCATAATAAGAAATATAGGGACCGTCCATTTTATCATTGTGGAAGCAAGCTTGCTCCCTTATCTGCCCGTTGGGATAATAGCTAACGGCCTCACCGTGTTTTTTGCCACGAACAAAATTCAGACGCACCATTATTTGTCCGCTATTGTAATAAGAAGTATATTCCCCTTCCAGCTTTCCTCTCAGCACATATTTTTTTTCCTTTATGTTTCCGTTGGGGAAAAAAGATATTTTTTCTTGTGGCGTGAAAACTGGTTTATTCATGTGTGACACGAGCCGGACATTTTAAGGATGCATTCTTCATTTAAAACACCAGAGACGGACGGTGGTTTTTTATGGACATTAAAATTTCGCTTGTCAAAATAATATTCGTCGGTTTTGCCGTTTCTGCTCTTGCTTGTTATAAGCATTTTCCTTTGATGAATGATAATACTATTTAATCAATCCTTTATGAGAATGCAACAAAAAAACCATCACAGCAAGGTGCTTAATTTTTTACTAAAAAAGTTATTATTGTTTGACAGATGGATATTATTTCCTATAATATTGCAATAATTTTTATAATGGACTTAATCAATCATGATTTCTGATTTTGATATAACCAAGATAGCTATTATCGGCCCCGGACGCCTAGGAACTTCCTTTGCTTACAAACTCGGTCGTGATAAAAAACGGGTTAACCTTTATTATCACGATGCGGAGACCTGTAGGGCAATCAACCGGGACCATTTAAATCCCTTACATTTGACAAAAGATTTAGCTGAGCGTTTAGGCGGTCTGGATAATGTTCCTCGGCTGTCATCGAATGTTTATGCAACTAATGATCTGGAATACGTTGTAGAAAACAATGATTTCATTATATTGGCGGTAACAATGAATCGCCTGACCGAGCTTCTTAATTACTTAAAACCATTGATTGATAAAAAGGCCGGATACACCTGTCTGATTTCTCCAATCAAAGGACTGGTTTCCGTCGAAATTCATAAGGAACTTGTCACGCCTTCGCAGATGATAAATTACAGTTTTGCCAATATCAGACACAAGTATGAAATCGTGTGCATCGGCGGACCTTTTTTTGATATTGATTTGGCCTTGGGCAATCCCATTTGTCTTACTGTGGCCGGTAAAAAGAAAATAGCCAATATGGTGCGTGAGCATTTTCTTAAATTTAACCGTCGGGAATTAAACACATATTATAATTTCGATATTGTGGGAGTCGAAGCGTGTGGGGCGCTGAAAAACATAGTCGCCAATATCAAGGGAGTAGCGGATTCTCTGGATTTAGGTCATTCTATGCCGGGAACTATTTTCGCGCGTGCCGGCGTGGAGATTCGTTCTTTGTCCCGTATTCTTGGTGGCCATTTTCAGGCTTTCCACAGCCAGGCTGGTGTGGGTGATTTGTATGTAACGATGTCTTCCATTGTCAGCAAGAATTATCGTTATGGAAAATATTTTTATGAACTATATTCAGGCAATCCCATCGAGACCAATTTACGCGTTCTGGAAAGGATTGACGGTATGCCGGAAGGCCCCAATACAATAAAAAATGTTCATAAGTATTTGGAAAAAAAGAATATGTATAGTCCACTTTTTTCGTGCGCTTACCGACTGTTCAACGAACCAGCCGACAAAAATAAAATAAAAGATATGATTATTCATGCCTGCCAGTACGACAAAAGAACAAAGGAATACATCGGACCGTTGTCGAGGGTTATGTACCGCCTTTTCCCCAATCACTGGTATCGCCGAGACAAAGAATTTTTTAGCTGATAACAAATTATGGAAAAAATAAGACTCGGTATAAGTAGCTGCTTGCTTGGCGAAAATGTACGTTACGACGGCGGTCATAAGCTGGACAGATTCATCAAAGATACTTTGGGACAGTATGTGGAATACGTCGCCGTTTGTCCGGAGGTTGAGTGCGGGCTGGGTATTCCGCGGGAATCCATGCGCCTAGAAGGCAAGCCTGAAGCGCCGCGGCTTGTGACCACGCGTAGCAGAATTGATTTGACTCTGCGCATGATGAAGTGGGCGCAAAAACGCGTTGTGGAGTTGGAAAAAGAAGACCTTTGCGGTTTTATTTTTAAAAGTGATTCACCCAGCAGCGGGATGGAAAGAGTAAAAATATATGGTGAAAATAAAATGCCGGTAAAAAAAGGTATGGGCATTTTTGCTGGAATTTTCATGAAACATTTTCCTCTGTTGCCTGTGGAAGACGAAGGTCGGCTTCATGACCCAGCGTTGAGAGAAAATTTCATTGAAAGAGTCTTTGCCTTAAGGCGATGGCGTGAATCAAGGAAAGAAAAAGGCGGCAAAGAAGCGTTGATAGATTTTCATACCAGTCATAAATTCTTGATTCTTGCGCACAGCCCCAGACATTATCAGCTTATGGGGAAACTTGTCGCAAATCAAAGGATCATGCCTCGGGAAGAATTGCTGGACAAGTACCAGGTTTTGTTGTTGGAATCCCTTTCGCTGAAAGGGACGTCCCAAAAGTACGTTAATGTATTGCAACATATGCTGGGATATTTCAAGAAGCAATTGACTGCTGATGAAAAAACAGAACTTCTAGAAATAATTGGTGATTACCAGAGGTTATATCCCGCTGATTGTCCCTGTCTCTTTGCTGCGTCATTATGTCCGTAAATATGAACAGTCTTATCTTCAAAGGCAGGTATATTTGAATCCTCATCCTGTGGAGCTGAAACTGCGCAACCATGTTTAGCAAATAATTAACCTTGACAATTGTTTATTCGCTGTGATAGGAGCACACGTAAAAGATTACGTGTGGGCTGAATAAATGGTAACAACTTGTTTTAATATTTATTGGTGGTGGCAGATTGTAAATATCTGCCCATAAGCTCGAACAGTAAACGGACATGGGCGGGGTAATCCTTCCCATGACTCCGGCGGTTAAAGTCAAATGCCATGGGAAAGAATCCATGGCATTTTTTTTGGCAATTGCCTTGCCCAAGTAAGAGATGAACGCGCAGTAAAATATTTTGAAGGAGAGAGCATATGGAACAAATGAAAACATTTTTGGATGATAGCGAAATACCTCGGCAATGGTACAACATTATGGCGGATTTGCCCACCCCGATGAAGCCGCCGCTGCACCCCGGTACCGGTCAGCCGGTTACACCTCAGGATCTTGCGGCAATTTTTCCCATGAATATCATTGAGCAAGAAGTTTCTACCCGGCGCTGGATCGATATTCCACCGGAAGTATTGCAGAAGTATTTGCTCTGGAGGCCATCTCCTCTTTATCGCGCACGCAATTTTGAAAAACTGCTAAACTGTCCGGTACAGATTTATTACAAGCACGAAGGCGTGAGCCCTGCCGGGTCGCATAAGCCCAATGCCGCTGTTCCCATGGCTTATTATAATAAAGTAGCTGGAACCAAACGAATGACCACGGAAACGGGTGCCGGTCAGTGGGGTAGCGCTTTGGCTATGGCTTGCCAGATGTTTGGACTGGAATGCCGAATTTATATGGTAAAAATTAGTTATGAACAAAAACCTTACCGACGATTGATGATGAATACGTGGGGCGCGGAATGTATCCCCAGCCCCAGCAATCTGACGCAGGCCGGACGAAGTGTTTTAGCTGAACATCCGGATTCTCCCGGCTCGTTGGGTATCGCCATCAGTGAAGCTATTGAAGATGCGGTGACCAGCCAAAATACGCATTACGGATTGGGCAGTGTGTTGAATCATGTTTTGATTTATCAGTCGATTATCGGTTTGGAAGCACAAAAGCAAATGAAGAAACTAGGCATCTATCCTGATGTGGTTATGGGGTGCTGCGGCGGCGGAAGCAATTTTGGCGGAATAATAGCGCCGTTTGTCTGCGATAAGTTCAACGGCAAGCAGGTAAAAATCGTCGGAGCCGAACCCTCATCCTGCCCCAGCATGACCAAGGGACCATTTGCTTATGATTTCGGTGATTTGGCCAAAACCACACCACTTTTGCCGATGTACACACTGGGCCATGACTATATTCCCGCGCCGATTCACGCCGGTGGTTTGCGTTATCATGGTATGGCGCCCATCATCAGTCACTTGGTTCGGGAGAAATTCATCGAGGCCAGAGCATACGATCAGCTGAAGACTTTTGACGCCGGGGTTAAATGGGCACGCGCGGAAGGTTTTATACCCGCACCGGAAACTAACCATGTGCTGGCGGCTGTCGTAGATGAAGCGATGCGTGCCAAAAAAGAAGGCAGGGAAAAAGTAATTCTCTTTAATTGGAGCGGTCACGGTTTGGTCGACCTGACTTCCTATGATGCTTACTTATCTGGAAAATTGGAAGCGTACGAATTGCCGGACGAAGAGATTCAACGGGCATTGCAGGCAATCAAGGATTTCCCGAAACCCTAATAAAATTTGAAATATTGTGCTGGAAAAACCGTCAGACAATAAAAGTCTTGACGGTTTTTCGTTTTTTAGCCAATCTGCTTCGATGAAACAGGGAATAATCAAAAAGCAAATACGTTGTCCGCGTTTGGGGCATGAAATTGCTCTTTCTTATTGTTTGCGGGAATCCGGCAAATTGCCGTGCTCTCGTATCATAAACTGCTGGTCTGTTTATTTTGATATAGAAACATTTTTAAAAAAAGTATTGGGCGAAGAACAATGGCGGCAATTCATTAATGTTCACCCTAAAGATAAAGTAACCAGTTTGATTGAAATTATCGAAATGGCAAAAAGGGTAAAATGAAACATTTGGATTTATTCGGTTCTGATATATCAGCTGAGGCGAAATCTTCAGCGCCGCTTGCCGAAAGAATGAGACCGCAGAATATTTCCGAGTATGTCGGCCAGTCTCATCTTTTGGGAGAGGGTTGTTTACTCAGGCGCGCCATCGAAGAAGACAATCTGTTTTCCATGATTTTCTGGGGGCCTCCCGGTTCGGGAAAAACCACCTTGGCTAAAGTTCTGGCCAATGAAACTAAATCAAAATTTATCAGTTTTTCTGCCGTGCTGTCCGGGGTGAAAGAGATTCGCACAGTCATCGACGAAGCCAGCCAATTACAGAGAGAAAAAAATAAAAAAACAATTCTTTTTGTGGATGAAATCCATCGTTTTAACAAAGCGCAGCAGGATGCGTTTTTGCCACACGTGGAAAACGGTTTGATTACCTTGATTGGGGCCACCACGGAAAACCCTTCTTTTGAAGTTATCGCTCCTCTCTTATCACGCACCAGGGTTTTGATTTTGAGGCCTTTTGCTGAAGAAGAACTTATGGATATTGTTGAACGAGCCCTCAAAGATGAAAAGAGAGGACTGGGAAAACATTCTATGCAAGTAGATAAAGAAGTTCTTCGTTATATTGTTCGGCTGGCCGATGGGGATGCGCGCAACGCCTTGAACAATCTGGAGGCAATCTTCTCGATGATACGAAATTTACCGGAAAAAGATAGAATTATTACTATGGACTATGCCCATGAGGCTTTACAAAAGAAGGCGCTTCTGTATGACAAGAACGGGGAAGAACATTATAATCTTATCTCTGCATTCCATAAAAGTCTGCGTGGCAGCGATCCCGATGCCGCTTTGTACTGGCTGGGAAGGATGTTGCTTGCCGGAGAAGACCCTCTTTATATTGCTCGGCGTATGATCCGCTTTGCTTCGGAAGATGTTGGGTTGGCCGATCCGCAAGCGCTTGCTGTTTGTGTCGCCGCTCAACAGGCTTTTCATTTTATTGGTTTCCCGGAAGGAGATCTGGCTCTGGCCCAGGCTGCTGTTTATTTAGCCACAGCTCCTAAAAGCAACGCGCTTTATGCGGGTTTTGGAAAAGTTAAGGAAGAAATAGGGCAAACGGGATATCTGCCGGTACCGTTGCACATTCGCAACGCCCCTACAAAATTAATGAAAGAGCTTGATTATGGCAAGGATTACAAATATGCTCATGATCACCCCGGAGCTTATATCGCTCAGGAATACTTGCCGGAAAAATTACGGGAAAAGACTTTTTATTCGCCGAAAGGCATGGGATTTGAAAAGATAATAAAAGATAGAATTGCGCTGTGGAAAAAGATGAAAAAACAAAGCGATGGCGACAATACATGATTTGCGTGGGGCCAAAAAGAAAGGAAGGCTCTTTTGGAGCCTTCCTAGGAGTGAAGAGAGAAGGTTTAATACCTTCTAGGTTAATCTGCTGCCGGCTAGTTATGCCCGTTATTTTAGTCGACAATATTATTAATTCTATTTTAGTTTAAGCATTTATCGTGCCGAAATCACTTTTATTATGCTAAATATTTGTAATAATAGGCAAATAATTTAAAAGACATGTTTTTTACATGGATTTATCCATTAATATTCACGGCAATAATTGTCGATTCACAGACCATTTATCTATAAAAAATATAGTTAAAACAATTGTTTATATTTTAGATGCGGAAATTAGTTCTGTTGCGACAAAAATGTCGAATTTTAAGGATTTAAAGTTGACTTTTCTTTTCAATAGCTTAAGATGATTGGCAAAAATAAATATAATATCCAGGGATAATAATGCGTTTTTTTGGGGATAAAGGAATAACAGTTAAGCGGAAAGCACGAGAGCAGAAGGATACATTTCTTCAACCCTTGGCTGTGGGGATAGTAAGTGCTGTTTTGGTGACTTTGATATTAGTTATGGGTTTCCTTGATATCAGAAGGAGTGAAACTAACCTTGTAGGCTTTTTGGAAGATCAAGCTTTAAGCACGATTAGTGTGTTACAGAGACTGACGGAAGAAAATTTAAGAAGTATAATTTCTCCGCCGGAGAAAAGACCATCGGGTTTAAAAACGGCTAGTCAGGAAGAAGCGGCTTATTCCAAAAGGTGGGTGCTGGAGGCAATAACGGATTTATGCCGTAAAGTGGATGAACAATGGAGGAAGGGTAAGGTAAACGATGATTATCTTAAACAGTTCGCTGCCGAAAATAATTTTTGGTACCTGGCTGTATTAGATCGTAACGGGAATGCGGTTTACCAAAGCGGCCCATTGCGTACGGATATGCTGGAAGCCAGAGAGCTGAGAATGGGCGGCCGTAAGTTAACTCCTCTGGAAATAATGGAAAAAATTCGCGCCAAACATGGAATAGGCTTTGTTGTTTTGCAGCGAAAAGATAATAGCGGTATGGTCATTGTAAGCCTGGATAAAGAAGGTTTGATCTACTGGAGTCTTAAAGTAGCAGTAGAAAAAGGGATAAAGAAAATAGGTGAAGGCCATGGTATCGTTTATATGCAGATTATCAATGACCAGAAAAAAATTCTCAGCAGTGTCGGTCAGCCTACGCATGTTTTTAAAAACGGTGATTTTAATTATAAAGATATTTTGACGGGTAAGATAAAAATCGCCAGCAAAAAAGTTGATTCCGGAAACAGTAAAATTTTGGACTTAGCTGCTCCTTTATTTTTGGATAAAAAGGTCGTCGGTATTGTCCGGATGGGTCTTGACCGCGGCTCGATGGATAAAATCATTGCCGAAAACAAACAAAATATTTTTGTTTTCATGTTTCTGGTCGTTGTTATCGCACTGCTATCCATGTGGCTTCTTTACTATGACCAGAATCGTCATTTATCCGGCATTATTGAAATGGAAAGGCGCCTGGAAAAAGCCGAGAGACTTTCCTCACTGGGGCAACTGGCAGCAGGTGTGGCGCATGAAATCCGCAATCCGTTGAATGCGATTAGCATAGCTGCGCAGCGACTGAAGAAGGATTTTGTTCCTGCCGATTCAAGTAAAGCGGAAGATTTTCGTCATTTATCCGGAATTATTAGAGATGAAATCAGACGTTTGAATGGAATAATAGAAGAATTTTTGTCTTTTTCCAAAAGCCGCAGATTGGAGTTGCGGGATTTTTCAGTGACAGAAATTCTACAGAAAATAGTCAGTCTTATCCGTGAAGAAGCGCAGGGACGTGGCATTGTAATTGAGACCAAATGGCTCCATTCTCCCGCGGTGATTCCGTTGGACATTAATAAAATTCAGCAGGCCTTTTTAAATTTAATCAAAAACGCCATGGAATCAATGCCTGGGGAAGGAAAAATCTCTATTACGGTCGATAAGGAAGGGAAAAATTATATTGTTGTCAGTATTACTGATACTGGTTGTGGTATGACGACAGAGGAAATAGAAAAGATTTTCAGTCCCGAATACACAACCAAGGAAAAAGGGGTCGGTTTAGGTGTTCCTTTAGCCAGCGAAATCATTCGCGGTCATGGCGGTGATATACGCGTAATCAGCCGCAAAGGCGAAGGAACAACTTTTGAGATTGTCTTGCCGCAGGAGAGATTCAACGAACGGCCGCCGAAAGAAAAAGGATAGAAACATGCAAAGATTGAGTATCCTGATAGTGGAAGATGGTCAATCCCAAAGAGAAATGTTGCGAGATTTTCTCATGGCCGAAGGTCATAGTGTGGCCGAAGCGGGAAATGGAGAAAAGGCAATAGAGAAAGTTCTGGATAATCAGTTTGATTTGATTCTACTTGATTACAAAATGCCGGGCATGGATGGTTTGGAAGTGCTAAAGGAAATCAAACGCATCAATCCGGAAATAGATGTCGTAATTATTACCGCTTACGGTACTATTGAGACGGCGGTCGAGGCAATAAAAGTCGGAGCAATAGATTATATAACCAAGCCTGTGGAATTAGATGAATTGCTGATCCTAGTTAATCGGGTAGCCGAAAGAAGGCAACTGATTAAAGAAAATGAGCTTTTACGGCAAGAACTGGGGAAAAAGGGCATTACTGCCGATAAAATTGTATATAAAAGTCCCCTAATGGCGGAAGTAATCAACATGGCCGGTCGTGTGGCCGCCAGCCGCGCGTCTGTTTTGATTCAGGGGGAAAGCGGTACAGGAAAAGAACTTCTGGCCCGATTGATTCATCAATTAAGCCTTCGGGCGAGTAAGCCGATTATTATTGTCAATTGTGTTGCTCTGCACGAAAATTTACTGGAAAGTGAATTGTTCGGGCATGAAAAAGGAGCATTTACCGGTGCCACGTCACGACGCATAGGTCGTTTTGAAGAAGCGGATGGTGGCACATTGTTTCTTGATGAGATAGGAGAGCTCACCCCCGCGGTGCAGGTTAAGCTTTTGCGCTTTTTGCAGGAGCGCGAATTCCAGCGTCTTGGCAGTAATCAGAATATAACTGTCGATGTGCGCGTAATCAGTGCCACCAACCGCGATTTGGAAAAGCAGGTTAAAGAAGGTAATTTTCGCGAAGACCTTTTTTACCGGCTAAAAGTTGTAACCATGCATCTCCCGCCGTTGCGAGACCGGAAAGAAGATTTACCTATTTTAATTGACCATTTTATTCAGCAATATGCCGTTGAAAATAAAAAGAACATCAAAGGTTTAACTGCCGAAGCGCGTGATCTCCTCTTGAAGTATAATTATCCGGGGAACGTGCGTGAGCTCGTCAATATTTTGGAGAGAGCGGTGGTTATTGCACGCGATGAATATATTACGATCGATGACTTGCCTTTTAAGCCCTCTTCGTTTGCTGATCATGAAAAAAAACCGTTTGGTCTTTTAAAAGAGTCTGTGGAAGAATTAGAAAAGAAATTGATTGCCGAAGCCATGAAAAAGGCGCAGGATAACCAGACAAAAGCCGCAGAAATACTGGGCATGTCTGAGCGGATGCTGCGTTACAAACTTAAAAAGTATTCTTCAAAGGATTAACCAAATTTTTTTAACTGCTTGATTGATTGCTATTTTGTAAATCTTTTTTTCATTTCAGTAAGAGTTGAATAGTGTTTTCTTTCTTCCTTTATTATTTGTTCTATGGCGTTATGTTGCGCGGAAGGCACCAATTGTTTAATTTCGTGGTAATAAAGGATTGAATCCAACTCGCGTCTGATGGCAAAATCGAAAGCGGCAATTGTGTCTGTTACTTTTGTCAGTTCTTTATCCATCGCTTCTTTTGTGAAAATTATATTATTGTCTACATAGGAGCGCAAATAAGCGCTGTATTCTCCTTCGTAGCTTTCCGGAGTATTGGCTTTTTCCATTTTGGCGAACATGTTTTCAAAAATCTTTTTGTGTTTTATTTCTTCCTGAGCTAAATTGGCAAAAAGTTCTTTTGCTTCTTGCTGTTTAGTTATTTGCTCGGCAAATTTATAAAAATTAATACCGTTTTCTTCAATCCTGATAGCTACTTCCACGATGTCGCTTGCTGCAAAAACTCCCATATAAATGCCTCCTTTTTTTAAATTCTTATAAAAGGTTGAACACATTTTTTGAACTAATGCAATGATTTTGCTTTCCTATCAACAAGTTTTTTATCGGTCTGTCGATTTATCTGCATGATCTGATATTTAACGTGTTTTATTTCTTACGCTGATCATGACGCGTGTTGTTGTCGGTTTCCCTTCGGGAAAATAAGCGCCGGCGGGCAAAACGATTTTTGTGTCGATTGTGCTGGCGGAGGATATTTTCTTCAAATCTATGGGTTCTGTCTCAATTTTAATTTTTTGAGGGTTGATGCGGGAATCATAAAGTATATCGATTTTAGAGGGGATGGCCGATATTTTTTGGAGAATGAGATTCTTGGGCAAAAAATTATTCGTGACGATTTTTACGGGGAAAGTTCCGGCAATGAGCCGTGTTGCGTAAATGTATACTTTTTCCGGTTTTATTTCTGTAATCGATAAGTTGGAAGGCACATTGACCATGTCTTTGGAAAGGATAATTTCTTGTTTTGTTTTAGAGATAGCAGACAGATCCAGCGATAATTTAAGAGAGCGTTCGTCTAACAGATAAAATGCCTGCTGTGGTCCCTGGAGAATCACTTTTACTTCAGTCAGACGCGGTTCGTCGATGTGCCAATATAGTGGCACATTGCGATATTCTATGGGTATGATGAAATTGCGGCGCACAATTTCTTTCTGGTAACCGAAGACAAACCATAAAAGGCAAGCTAAAATCAGGGAGATAATTTTTTCTTTTGAATTTTCTTTAAGCCAGGCGATTGTCGGATGTCTTTTTTTCGCGGGAATTTCACGGGCGTAAAAATTATCCAATTCGTTGTGGAGGACAGATGCGTTGTTTATCTTTGTTAAATTGTTCTGATGTGCGACAGATATATTCCCGGTTTCTTCGGAAACAACGATACACAGAGCGTCAGAACGTTCCGCCAGTCCGAGTGCCGCGGTGTGACGCAGTCCTATATTTCCGTACTTTGCTATGTTGGAGGACAGAGGCAAATGACATCCAAACATTTTAACGCGGTCGCCTTTGATAAGCACTGCGCCGTCGTGCCCCTCGGAATAAGGATCGAAAATGCTTTCCAGTAAAGGCTCACTGAGCAGGCCGTCGAGCGCTGTTCCGCCATTCAAGTGCCTGTCCAGGCGGTCTTCTCCCTGCAGAACAATTAAAGCGCCTATTTTTTTTTTGGCCAGATTTGCGACAGTATGTGTGATTATTTCCGAAGCTTTTTCTAGCGGGGAAAGAGGCCGGACTCTTTTTCTAAGATTGCCCAGCAAGGCCAGTCTTTCAAAGAGGTTGCGTAAATCTTCTTGAAAAATAACAACCAAAACAAACAACACAATAGCAAAGAAAGACTGCAAGACAATAGTAGTAAGATAAAGTTGCAGGAAACGGGCGGCTATATAGACGCCTCCCAGGAGGATAATGCCAATGAGAACAAAGCGCGAAGCCCTGGTTTTAAACCAAGAGAAAAAGGCAAAAATCATAATAGCAATGATCACGATATCCAGGATGTCTTGTACTCTTATGGTTTTTATGGCGGACAGTGCGGCATTGATTAAATCCATGCGGTGTTCCCCTTGCCTTTAGTCGAGTTAACTATAAAAAACTTATACAGAAAAAGCTTTTCATATGTCAAGCGGGATTGCAAACTTGCAAATATGGTAGCAAGCATTACATAGACCTTTTTTGTTTGACAGGTTGGTTTCTATTACCTATACTCACCTGGCATTAAAAATGATACGCAAGAAAGAGAGGTTATAACAATATGGATGAAAGAACGGTGAAAAGTATGAGAGATGGAGTAAAGAAAATACCGACACCTGTATTAATTGCGGTGGTAGTGGTCTTGGTTTTCCTTTTCGCTAAGCCGTGGGTTCAGGTTGGGCCGGGACAAAGAGGCGTGGTACTTAATTTTGGAGCTGTGCAAGACTATGTTTTAGGTGAGGGGCTGCATTTTCGTATACCGGTAGTGCAGGAAGTTGTTCTTCTGGATGTTAAGGTGCAAAAGGTTGTGACCGATACAGTAGCGGCCTCAGCCGATTTGCAGGATGTCACATCTTCTATCGCGCTTAATTATCATCTGGTTCCCGATAAGGCCAATATTGTTTACCAGACAATAGGCGCTTCTTATAAAGAGCGTATCATAGATCCCGCGATTCTTGAGGTCGTAAAGGCCGTGTCTGCCCGATATTCCGCGGAAGAACTCATCACCAAGAGGCCGCAGGTTAGCGAGGCGATGAGGATGTCGCTTACGGATAGACTCAAGGAATACAACATAGCCGTGGATGCTTTTTCTATTGTTGCTTTCAGCTTTTCCAAAGTGTTCGCGGAAGCCATTGAAGCGAAGCAGACAGCTGAGCAGCTTGCCCTCAAAGCGCGCCGCGATCTAGAAAGAGTAAAAATTGAGGCGGAACAGAAAGTAACGGCGGCAAAAGCGGAAGCTGAATCGCTGAGGCTGCAAAGAGCAAATATTTCACCTGATCTTATAGAGCTGCGCAGAATTGAGGCAAATCTCAAAGCCATTGAGAAATGGGATGGAATACTACCGCAGGTTGTAGGCACTGGAGGTGTTCCGCTTATTGGTCTGGGGGACGTGAAGAAAAGATAAGAGTTCAGTAAATTATTCAGAAAAAAAAGTATTGACATGGTTATTCAGTGTTGCTATATGAGCACCCAAGAATTGTAGGAAAAATTACATGAATAAAAAAGAAATCAAATTGTCGCTTAATAACTGGTGGTGGAGCCTCACAGGGAGGATTTTCCACCGCTGATCAAGTCTAATTAAAAAAGCAAGGCCGTGGAGAACCTCTGGGGGGCTTCACGGCTTTTTTGTTTGTGACCATATAAGCAAAGGCCGTGATAAAAATATCGCGGCCTTTTTTATTTTAAGGAGAAATGCATGTACCAGCCGTCATTTGTTGAATTTGAGAAGTTAGCCGGGCGGGGTAATCTGGTTCCCGTCTGCCGCGAAATACTGGCCGACGTGGAAACTCCCGTATCGGTCTTAATGAAACTGCAAAATGAAAAATACGTTTATCTTTTGGAAAGCGTGGAAGGCGGGGAAAAATGGGGCCGATATTCATTTCTGGGCGTTGGCGCCGGGATTTTCTTCCGGGTCAGCGCGGATAAAGTTATCGTCGAAGAGGGGAAAAGAATTACTTTCCGCGAGCATAAGGGTGATCCTCTGAAAGTTCTGCGTGATTTAATGAGTCGTTACAAGCCGGTGGCGATACCTGGCCTGCCTCGTTTTTACGGCGGTGCGGTGGGTTTTTTGAGTTATGAAATGGTGCGCTACTTCGAAAAACTGCCGCAGAGAGTTACCGATGATTTGCAGATTGATGATGCTGTCTTTGTGATCAGCGATACCATTATGGTTTTTGACAACATTCGCCATACGATTAAAATAGTTTCCTGCGCCTACACGGAAGATGCGGATTCGTTAGAAGAAACCTACAGAGAGTCATGCCGGAAAATCGATACCATGATTGAGACGTTGTCTCTGCCCTCAACGCACGGAATTAATCCCGCCGCTCGAGGAAAAGAAATTTCCTTTGTCTCCAACATGACTCCTGAGGAATACAAAGATATCGTCTCCAAAGCCAAAAAATATATCACGGCAGGGGACATTATTCAGGTTGTTCTCAGTCAGAGATTTGAAACGGATTGCCAATCGTCTGCCGTCGATCTTTACCGCGGATTGCGTTACGTTAATCCTTCGCCTTATTTATTTTTTCTAAAACTTGATGACTTGGCTTTAATCGGTTCATCACCGGAAGTTATGGTGCGACTGGAGGGAGACACGATGGAACTGCGGCCGATCGCCGGCACCAGAAGAAGGGGGAAAACCCAGCAGGAGGACCGCGCTTTGGCTGATGAGCTTCTCTCCGATGAAAAGGAACGAGCGGAGCATGTTATGCTCGTTGATTTGGGCAGAAACGATTTAGGGCGCGTCGCTCAAACAGGCAGTGTGCAGGTAAATCAGTATATGGTGGTGGAGAAGTATTCTCACGTCATGCATCTGGTTTCGAATGTCCGCGCGCAACTTGCCAAAGGCAAAGACGCCTTTGATGTTTTAGTTGCGACCTTTCCCGCCGGCACACTTACCGGCGCGCCGAAAATACGCGCCATGGAAATCATTGATGAACTGGAAAAAGTTAAGCGAGGACCCTATGGCGGTGCGGTCGGTTATTTCAGTTTCAGCGGTAACATGGATTTCTGCATCACCATCCGGACGATGGTTTTAAAAAACAACAAAATTTACGTTCAGGCCGGCGCCGGCATTGTTTACGATTCTGATCCGGAATTGGAACATCAGGAATCTCTGAACAAAGCGCAGGGCATGCTGCAGGCGGTGCGTATGGCGGCCGGCGGATTTGTTATCAATAATGGAAACGGAGACAAATAAAATGATTTTGATGATTGATAACTACGATTCATTTACATTCAATATCGTCCAGTATCTGCAACAGATGGGCGAGGATGTGCGTGTTTATCGCAATGACCGGATAAAATCCCGCGACATAGAAAAAATGAAGCCGGCGGCGATTTTTATTTCACCGGGTCCCTGCTCGCCGCGCGAAGCGGGTATCAGCGTCGATATTATCCGTGATTTTTATCAAACCGTCCCCTTTATGGGTATTTGCTTGGGACATCAAGCGATCGGTTACGCCTTTGGCGGTGATGTCGTGCGCGCCGAACGCATCATGCACGGCAAAACATCTCCGGTGATCAATGACGGGAAAACTATTTTCACGGGATTGCCCAATCCTTTTCCCGCGGGACGTTATCATTCCCTTGTCGTGAAGAAAGAAACTCTTCCCGAATGTCTGGAGGTAAGCGCGCGCACGGAAGAGGGGGAAATTATGGGTCTGCGGCACAAACAATTTCCGGTGGAGGGAATTCAGTTTCATCCGGAATCAGTGCTCACACCGCAGGGCAAAAGAATCATCAAGAATTTTTTAAAATATACCTGTCGAAAGGAGCGATTATCATGATTAAAGAAGCAATCGACAAGGCGGTAAAAAAACAGGATTTGCCCGAAGTGGAAATGATGCAGGCCATGGAAGAAATCATGGAAGGAGCGGCCACTCCCGCGCAGATTGGTGCGTTCATTACGGCGCTGAGAATGAAAGGTGAAACGGTAGAAGAAGTCACCGGCGCGGCGCGGATCATGCGGCAAAAAGCGACGCGCATTAATGCCTGCGCGACGACGATTGTGGATACCTGCGGCACCGGTGGCGATTCCCTCAACACTTTCAATATATCGACTACCGCGGCATTTGTCGTGGCGGCGGCGGGAATTGTTGTGGCTAAGCACGGCAACCGCTCCGTTTCCAGCGGCTGCGGCAGCGCCGATGTTTTGGAAGCATTAGGTGTAAACATCAGCGCCGACCAGGATGTGGTGGAAGAATGCGTGCAACAAATCGGCATCGGTTTTCTTTTCGCGCCAAAACTGCACGGCGCGATGAAATACGCTATCGGCCCGCGCCGTGAAATAGGCATCCGCACAATTTTCAACATGCTCGGGCCGCTGACCAATCCGGCAGGAGCCACCGCTCAGCTTTTGGGTGTCTATGACCCGAAGCTTACGGAAATGTTCGCCTACGTTTTGAAAAACATGGGGACGAAAAGAGCTTTTGTGGTGCACGGCCTGGATGGGCTCGATGAGGTTACCTTATCGCGGGAAACACGCGTGGCGGAATTAAAAGAAGGAATAGTCAAAACCTACAACATCAATCCGGTCGATTATTTTGGGAAAAATTATCCGCTGGAAGATATCCGTGGTGGGGATCCGCAGAAAAACGCGCAGATTGTCCGCGATGTTCTCTCCGGCAAAAACGGCGCCTGCCGCGATATTGTTTTACTCAACGCGGCGCTGGCAATTATCGCGGGAGAAAAAGCGAACGATATCAAAGAAGGAATCAAAGTTGCATCAGAATGTATCGACAGCGGCGCGGCGGTGAAAAAACTGCAAGCGCTGATTGAACTTAGCAGCGCCTGAGAAAAAAATGATTTTAGAAAAAATTATTGAAACGAAAAAAGAAGAAGTGGCAAGGCTGAAAAAATCCGTAAAAATATCGGATTTGGAAAAACAGATTTCCCTGCGTGGCGCCTGCCGTGATTTTCGTCAGGTGATAAGCCGTGGGGCCTGTAATATTATTGCCGAGGTCAAATGCGCTTCACCCTCGCGCGGGAGGCTTTCGGAAAATTTTGATTACTTGCGCATTGCGCAGACGTTCGAGTACAACAATGCCGCGGCTGTTTCCGTGCTTACGGATGAAAAATATTTCTGCGGGCACAAGGATTATCTGACGCAGATAAAACAAAAAATATCACTTCCGGTTTTGCGCAAGGATTTTATTATCGATCCTTTTCAGCTTTACGAAACCAGAGCCATCGGCGCGGACGCGATTCTACTTATTGTGCTTATTTTGGGGAATAAACTTAAAGAATTTATCGCGCTGGCCGAAAGCCTCGGTTTGTCCGCGCTGATCGAAATTCACACGCCGGAAGAACTGGAAATCGCTTTAGCGGCGGACGCCGATATTATCGGCATTAACAACCGAAATCTGGATAACTTCATCACGGACATCAATACCAGCTGCCGGCTACGCCCGATGATACCGGAAGGAAAAATCGTCGTGGCGGAAAGCGGCATTCATACCAGAAAAGATATCGAATCGCTCCTGCAGGCGGGTATCAAAGCTTTTTTGATTGGTGAGGCTCTGATTACCGCGGCGGACATGGGTAAAAAATTGAAGGAATTCATGGGAGAAGGCAAGACGTGACGCAGGTAAAAATTTGCGGCATCACCAACGAAGAAGACGCGCTTTGCGCGGCGAATTTCGGAGCGGCCGCGCTGGGATTCATCTTTTATCCTCCGTCTCCACGTTATATCGAGCCGGAGAGGGCGCGGCTGATTATCACAAAATTGCCGACGTGTGTAGCGAAGGTGGGAGTGTTTGTCAATGAAAGCGCGGCAGAAATAAAAAGAATAATGAAATACTGCGGCCTGGATTTTATCCAGTTGCACGGCGATGAAACGGCAGATTTTTGCCGCAAGTTTCTGGCGACAAAAATAATCAAAGCAGTTTTTTTGCGCAGTGATGAAGATTTGGAAAAGGCCTGCGCTTACCAAGTCGCGGCGATTCTTGTGGATAATCGGAACAAAAATCTCTACGGAGGCACGGGCATGCCGACTGACTGGGAACTGGCACGATGCTTAAAGGACAGGAAGTCGTTCATACTTTCTGGAGGCCTGAATGAAAAAAATATCAGGCAAGCCGTGGAAGCAGTCGCGCCCAACGCTGTGGACATAAACAGCGGAGTGGAAATTACTCCCGGTAGGAAGGATAAGGAAAAAATGGCAAGCCTGATGAGGATTGTGGAAGAAGCGGGATTGGACAGAGGCGGAAATATTTTTAATAAGAGGTAAATGATGAAAAAACTTCCTGATAAAAACGGCCATTTCGGTATTTTTGGCGGACGCTACGCCGCGGAGACATTAATGCCCGCGTTGCTCGATTTGGAAAAAGCATATCTTAAGGCCAGAGCCGACAGATCCTTTCAAAAGGAATTCGATTATTATCTGTGTCAGTACGCCGGCCGTCCCACGCCGCTTTATTTTGCGCGCCGGTTGACCAAAGCCTTGAATGGCGCCAAAATCTACCTTAAGCGCGAAGATTTGAATCACACCGGTTCGCACAAAATCAATAATACCCTGGGGCAGGCGCTTCTGGCGCGTAAGATGGGCAAGAAAAAAGTTATTGCCGAGACCGGCGCGGGGCAGCATGGCGTCGCCACGGCGACAGTGGCGGCGCTTTTTGGCATGGAATGCAAAATATTCATGGGGGAAGAAGACATCCGCCGTCAGGCGCCCAATGTTTTCCGCATGAAAATACTGGGCGCGGAAGTGGTGCCGGTAAAAAGCGGCACGGCGACGCTTAAAGACGCGATGAATGAGGCCATGCGCTACTGGGTTTCCAGCGTGCGTGATACTTTCTATATTATCGGTACGACCGCCGGGCCTCATCCCTATCCGATGATGGTGCGCAATTTTCAGTCAGTTATCGGACGGGAAACAAAAAAACAGATTAAAAAAGAAGCCGGCCGCAACCCCAATTTGTTGGTGGCCTGCGTGGGTGGCGGCAGCAACGCCTTGGGCATGTTTTATCCTTTTACTGGTGAAAAAAAAATAAAAATGTTCGGAGTGGAAGCGGCAGGATACGGCCTGAATACTTCCAAACATTCCGCCAGCATCAATGCCGGCGCCGTGGGTGTTTTGCATGGCAATAAAACATATGTTCTGCAGGATGCGTACGGACAGGTGCGAGACGCTTATTCCATCGCCGCGGGACTCGATTATCCCGGCGTGGGCCCCGAGCACGCTTATTTTCACTCCAAAAAGAAAGTAAAATATGTGACCGTAACGGATAAAGAGGCGATAGACGCTTTTTCTTTTTTATCGCGACAGGAAGGAATCATTCCCGCCATGGAAAGCGCGCACGCGCTGGCTTACACCATGAAAATCGCGCCGAAGATGAGTAAGAATAAAATAATAATTGTTTGCCTTTCCGGCCGTGGCGATAAAGACGCGCAGATCATCGCCGAAAAGGAGGAGATGTAATGACGACGCGTATCGGAAAAAAATTCAATGAACTGCAAGCGCAAAAAGAAAAAGCGCTGATTATTTATCTGACCGCCGGTGATCCTTCGCTGGAAACGACAAAAAAATTGGTTTTAGCCCTGGAAAAAGCGGGCGCGGATATTTTAGAAATTGGAGTTCCCTTTTCGGACCCCACGGCGGACGGTCCCGTTATTCAGGAAGCGGCGCAGCGTTCTCTTAAAACGGGAACGACACTGGCGGGTGTACTGCAATTGATTGCCGAGCTAAGAAAGATATCGCAGATTCCGATCGTGCTTTTTGGTTACTTTAATCCTATTTTTGCATACGGAACAGAGAGGTTTGCCCGCGATGCCGCCCGCGCCGGTGTGGATGGCGTGCTGGTTGTGGATTTGCCTCCGGAAGAAGCGCCGGAATTGAAAAAACATACCGATGCGGCGGGCATTGATTTTATATCTCTGATTGCACCAACGACGGGGGCGCAGAGGGCGAAAAAGATTGCCGCCACCGCCACAGGGTTTCTGTACTATATTTCAATTACCGGTGTTACCGGAACGGCGGCGCCAAAACTTGGCGGCATTAAGGCGGACTTGAAAAAGATTCGTAAAATATCTTCACTGCCGATAGCTGTGGGATTTGGTATTTCCCGCCCGGAGCAGGCGCAGCAGATTGGGCGGCTGGCCGATGGCATTGTTGCCGGATCAGCTTTGGTTAAGCTTATTGCCGAAAACGGGGGCAGGGCCGAGCTTTTGAAAATCGTAAGCGATTACGCTGGTCGAATGAAGAAAGCAATAAAGTATATATGATATTCTTATCATCTTTCTTTAAAAATTAGAGTTGCCGGTTCTCAGTTTATTGTTCAGGTTACCGCAGCAGTTCGCCGGGATAATTTTTTCAACCGGGCGATGTGAAGGCGCAGCGTGACAGCTTTCTTCCTTTCGCCGGAATCCAGTGCCTGCAGACGCAGCTTTTTCAGCTCACGGATTTTGGCCTTAAGTTCGGGCTTGGTCATTTTGATTTTAACTTTATGTTTGTGTTTAGGCGCGGACACTTCATCTTTTATTCCTTTGGCCTGTTTGATGAAAGCGATGAGCTCTTCCTTTTTCATGTCGTGGATTGCCCGTTCATGAGGAAATTCCGCGGCGATTTCCTGCAATTTTTTAATGGTAAGTTTTTCTAGAGGCTGTTCTTCGTGTTGTTCTTTTTTTCTTCCGTCATCGCGTCTACACCTCCTAAATTTATATATTTGGGATTGTAATGCGCAATTTTCGAAAATGAGGATGGAATAATTTATAGCATAAAGGATTTGGAGCTTCAACCCTTTCTGGGTGGCGGCGTCTGCTTGCGGCCGCGCAACAAATGACGGATGGCTAAAAGCGGATGATTTTTCAGCATACGCGGGCCGACATAGCGCATAACCAGGCGGATTTTATCGTGCATTTCCGGTTTGTAGCAATGAACCGGGCATTTTGCGCAGGTTGGTTTTTGTTCCTGGTAAGGGCATTTCTCCAGTCGCGCTTTGGCGTAGGCCAAAAGCTTGACGCAGTCCGCACACAAATCATGTTTGACTGTGTCGTGCAAATCGTGACAGTAAAGGTCAAGCATCGCCTCAATGGTTTTATATTCTTTTCTGATAAATTTGTTTTTCATTTATTTTCCGGCTTGTTTATCCATGCATAGTAACTGCCTGAGGTGTAAACAGCAGCCAACGGATTATGGCCGGTAACACGGTCTTTTACGGCAAGAACGGTTGTGGGCGCTTCGGCATATTTGAAAAATAATGAATCGTGACCGACGCAAAGCCCCAGCAGGATATTGAATTGAGTTTTTTGCCTGTTGACAATCAGTGCCTGCGCGATGGGATTGCACATGGTTTCATGTTGCCCGATAAATATTTTTTCTTCTTCTTTTACGCCGATTTCCTCTTTGGTAACGCAACCAACCTTGCAGACTACCGATATCACTTCGAATCCATGTTTTTCCAATATTTCAGTTACCAGCAGAGCTTCCCTTGCTAAGCCAATACAAAATACGAGCCCCAGACGTTTATAACCCATTTTTTTCGCGAATTCGCAAATTTCCTGAATCCGTGGCTTGACCGGATGCCTAGTATATGGTTTTTCATTCCTTCCGGCGTAACATTCACCTTCCTGAATAGAGGCTTGACGGGCGAATTCCTTGACTTCAGGATTTTTGTAAACGGCATTTGCTTCTGTTGTTTCTTTTTTCCCGCTTGCTGTCGGACATCCTTTGGAAGCTTTGCCGCTTGGTGTCAGACAGATGCGATTTTCACGGCGCAGCGCGCAATGCGCGCAGTCGGATAAATTAAATTTCTTCATTGCCGGCCTTCCTTTTTCAATTTTATTTTAATTTTTTTGATTATAAATTCACCAAATTGTTCTTGTCCATGTTTTATTTGTCATGAGTGACTTTACACTTTGAATCGTTTCACTTGCTTCAGGCGAAAAACTGGTGTAATTACTGCTGCATGAGTAAATTTTCGGAAAAGGGTGAGGCGCCATATGGTAAGCAAAATAAATTCTAAGCAAAAAGGCGCTTTTGCTGGAGATGAGCAAAACATCATATTAGACTCCATTGCTGACGGAGTTTTTACCGTTGACAAAGACTGGCGGATTAGTTCCTTTAATCGTGCCGCAGAGGAGATTACCGGAGTCTCGCGTAAGGATGCTGTAGGTCAACTTTGCAAGGATGTTTTAAAAGCTGATATTTGTGAAAATCACTGTTGTCTACGCGTAACTATGAAAACAGGCAGTCCCATTGTCAATAAAAAAGTTCATATCATTGACGCAGAGGGGAAAAAAATTCCTATCAGTATTTCTACGGCACTTTTACGCGATAAAAAGGGTAAACTGCTCGGAGCGGTGGAAACCTTCCGTGATATCAGTGTAGAGGAGGATTTACGTAAAGCCATTGAAAAAAAATATTCTTTTGCTGATATTATTTCCAAAAACCATCGCATACTACAGCTTTTTCATATCCTTCCGGATATAGCCGCAAGCAACAGCACTGTGCTTATCGAAGGTGAGAGCGGCACAGGAAAGGAGCTTTTCGCCCGCGCCATCCACGATCTGAGCCCAAGAAAAAAACAGCTGTTTGTCGCCGTAAATTGCAGCGCGCTCCCAGATACTTTGCTGGAATCGGAGCTTTTCGGCTACAAAGCGGGAGCTTTTACCGACGCTAAAAAAGACAAGCCTGGCCGCTTTCGTTTGGCGGAAAACGGGACGCTTTTCTTGGATGAAATAGGAGAAATTGCTCCTTCCATGCAGGTTAAGCTTTTGCGCGTTCTGCAGGAGAAAACTTACGAACCTTTGGGTGCGACGCAAAGCGTCGAGCATAACGTGCGTATCATTGCAGCGACAAACAAAGCTCTGGATGTGCTGGTTCGTGAAGAGCGTTTTCGAGAAGATTTATATTACCGGATAAACGTTTTCAAAATCATCTTGCCGCCGCTGCGTGAACGTATGGAAGACATTCCACTTTTAATCGACCATTTTATTGAACGTTTTAATGTGCTTCAAAAGAAAAGTATTCAGGGATTAAGCGAAGACGCAATGTCTGTTTTAATGAGTTACAGCTACCCGGGAAATATTCGCGAACTGGCAAATATCATTGAACGGGCATTTATTTTGTGCAAGACGGGTCTGATTGAAAAAAAACACCTGCCGGAGTCTTTGTTTGTGATGAGCGCAAATCATAAAAACGGCGAAGTTTCTTCGTTGCGTGATGTGGAGGCTGCTTATCTTTTCAACGCCCTTAAACAAAATAATTGGGACAGGCAAAAAACCGCCCGACAACTTGGTATTCATAAAAGCACTCTTTATAGAAAAATCAAATCCCTCGACATAGTTCTTCCTTAATAGTTATGTCGCATATTTGCGATATAATTGCAAGTAGCGTCGCATTATTGCGACGCATTCTTTGTTTGGTGAAAAGCACTCTTTAACTATATAGCTGAATATACTATATATTTTGTTCGCAGCATTTATGGCACCTCCTTTGCATTGTTTTGTGTAAAAGCAGGGTTAAGTGAAAATAAGTCTGGAAAGATAAATTTATGAAAGTCGCTCTTTCGGTATTTAAGGGTTCGATTTCCACTGTATTTGATGTGGCACAACAAATTATGGTTTTGGAAGTGGATGAGACAGATGAACCGAAACGAACAATGTTGAAGCTGGAAACGAATGATCCAATGCGGCGTGCGGCCGAGCTCAGCGAAACGGGAATTAATGTTCTTATATGTGGCGCAATTTCCCGGTCCATGCAAGTGGCAATAATGGCGCGCGGCATTGTTGTCTATCCGTTTGTCCGCGGGATGACAGAAGATATAATTGCCGCCTATCAAAACGGCAGATTGGGGCATGTAAGCTACGCGTTACCGGGATGCCGCGGTAGGGGACAGGGAAGAGGCCTAGGCAGAAACCGCGGTATGCATTGCCGTAGGCGCTGAAGTGCTTGAAAAATTTATGCGGGATATTTCTTGAAGCAAAGGAGAATAAAAGATGAAAGAAGCCATCCCCCAAAAATTATTTTTCACTAAAGGAGTCGGGACGCACCGCGAGCAGCTTCACTCATTTGAACTGGCGCTGCGCGATGCGGGAATTGAAAAGTGCAATCTTGTGCAGGTGTCCAGCATTTTGCCGCCTGGCTGTCGGATAATCTCCAGAACAGAGGGATTGAAAAGGTTAAAACCTGGTCAGATTACATTTTGCGTGATGAGCCGTTGCTGCAGTAACGAACCGCGCCGTCTTATTTCCGCTTCCATCGGTTGCGCGATTCCGGTGGACAAAAACGCCTATGGTTATATCAGCGAACATCACGCTTTTGGTTTTACCGAACGCCAGACGGGAGATTACGCTGAGGATTTGGCGGCGGCAATGCTTGCTTCGACCCTAGGTATTGATTTCAATGTAGATGAAAGCTGGGATGAAAAAAAGGAGTTATTCAGAATCAGCGGAAAAATTGTTGGCACAAGAAATATCACTCAATCGTGTGTTCTTAAGAATAAGGATTACACAACGGTTTTAGCGGCTGCGGTTTTTGATTTTTTAGGATCACGATAAGAAAAAGGGGGGAGAAACAATGAATGCAACAAAACGTGGCGGCAGAGGAATGGGAGGCGGACAGGGTCAGGGTCTCGGTGGAGGCCGTGGCCGTATGGGGGGACCACTTGCTGGTGGTGCTGGTGGTACTTGTCTATGTCCCAAGTGTGGTCATCGTCAGCCGCACGGGCGAGGCGTGCCCTGCATGCAGGTAAAATGCCCGCAATGCGGAACAACGATGATTAGAGAATAAAATATATATTTAAGAAAGGAGGATTGCATTATGCCTAGAGGAGATGCAACTGGCCCTGCGGGTTTAGGGCCAATGACGGGTCGCGCAGCGGGTTACTGCGCGGGTTACAATATGCCGGGTTACGCCAATCCTATTGGTGGTCGTGGCTTCGGTATAGGTTATGGCCGCGGTTTTGGTTTTGGCCGTGGTTTTCGTGGTGGTGGTTTTGGTTGGCGCCATCGTTTTTTTGCTACCGGTATTCCGGGATGGGCGTGGTTTGGCGGTTATGCAGTGCCCTATCAGAATATTGATCCGGAAACGGAAAAGCAGGCGCTGAAAAATCAGGCTGATATTTTGGAAAATGAACTAAAGTCCATCAAAACCAGACTCGGCGAAATTGAAAGCGGAAAAAAATAAGTAATGGTATACCGGCGCGGCATAATTTTTTGCTGCGCCGGTGTAGCACAAACAAAAACTTTTAAGAAGCTAGGAGATTGACTGTTGAAAATAGCATTAACGACATCAGGCAGCGATTTAAAGGCACCGTTGGATAGCCGTTTTGGTAGGGCACCGAAATTTCTCATTTATGATATGGAATCGGACAAATTTGAAATTGTGGACAATGCCCAGAATCTCAATGCGGCACAGGGAGCGGGAATTCAATCAGCGCAGAATATTGCCCGGCTGGGTGTTGGGGCGCTTATTACTGGGCATTGTGGCCCAAACGCGTTTCGCGTGCTCACAAAGGCTGGTATTAAGATATATAATTCTTCCGCAACGACTGTGGCCCAGGCTTTGGAGCAATATCGTGCCGGAGAACTGACCGACGCTGCATCTGCCGATGTGGATGGGCATTGGGTATGATCAGCAGTCCGATCATTTACCGGCCGATAGGTGTTATCCACAGTGAGCATAAGATTGCGGAAGAAACGCCGATTCAGCCGGTTTACGCCCGAGGCTGCAAAGGACAGGTGAGAGTATTTGATGAATTTGCCGACGGGTTGAAAGACCTGGATGGGTTTTCACATATCTATCTCTTGTATCATTTTCATCAGGCGCCTCCGGCGAAGCTGTTGGTGAAACCCTTTTTGCAGGATGTGGAACGAGGCATGTTTGCTACGCGAGCTCCCTGCCGTCCCAACGCCATTGGTTTGAGTATTGTGAAATTGCTGAAACGTGAAGGAAATATTTTACATGTGGAGGATGTTGATATTCTTGACAGCACGCCGCTTCTGGATATTAAACCTTACACGGCGAAGTTCGACCTGCACGATGTCACAAAAAGCGGCTGGCAGGATGAAGTGGACGAAACTACCGCGCATAAGCGTGGAAAGAGGGATTACAGAAAATGAAGACATCTTTGGATTGCATCCCCTGTTTTGTTCGCCAATCGTTGGATGCGGTAAAAATGATAACGGACAACGCTGCTGAACATGAACGTTTAATGCGTGATTGTTTAAAGTGGATAAGCGAGCTCAATATTGAGCTTTCCCCTCCGGCTGTGGCGCAGCTTTTACACAGAAAATTGCGCGAAGTAACAGGGGTAAATGATCCTTACAAGGTAGCCAAGGACGCCCATAATGATTTGGCCAGTGAACTTGTTGCTCCGCTCAAGTCGCGCCTGCGAGCTTCGAATGAACCACTGTTTATGGCGATGCGTTATGCCATCATGGGTAACGTGATTGATTTGGTGGCCAAAAACGGTATCAGCCGTGAAGATATTTATGCGGAAATAAAAAACGCGGACAAGCAGCAACTTTTCGGTGATCTGAACGCCTTTAAAAATGCGGTGGCTGAGGCGAAGAAAATACTTTACCTTGCTGATAATGCTGGAGAGATATTTTTTGACCGTCTCCTTATTGAACAGCTTCCGTCTTCCCGGGTTACGCTCGCTGTTCGCGGCGCGCCGGTCATCAATGACGCGACGCGTAAAGATGCGGAATTAGCAGGTATTGAGGAAATCGCGGAAATTATCGAGAATGGTTCCGATGCGCCAGGGACTATACTGGAAGACTGCGGCCTAGAATTTCGGCGGCGTTTTGAAGCTGCTGACATTGTTATCTCCAAAGGCCAGGGTAATTATGAGACGTTAAGCGATGTTGAGAAAAACATTTTTTTTATTTTGAAGATAAAATGCCCGATAATTAGTGCTCACGCGGGATTGCCAGTAGGAACATATGTGGCAAGCAGACTGAAGTCAAATAAGTAAATTTTTATACAAGGAAAGGATTGAATAACCGGAAGTGAAACCTGGAATTATCGCCAGCGAACTCAGACATCACGCGCCCTTTACCACTTTTGGAACAGTGACGGGAATTGTGATTATGGCCGCCTTTGTGCATTTTCAGATATCCAAGGATATTTCTGCCACTTTATTTTGGCTGACGCACCCGCTGCATGTTTTTTTGAGCGCATTGGTCACGACTGCCATGTACAGAATTCATGGCGAAGGCGGCGCCATACGCACAATCATTATCGGCTATTTGGGCGCGGTAGGTATTGCCACGCTCAGTGATTCTCTGATTCCGTATTTGGGAGAATGGATGCTTGATTTGCCTAATCGTGGTATTCACTTAGGTTTTATCGAAAAGTGGTGGCTTGTAAACCCGTTGGCTTTGGCGGGGATTGCCGTGGGATATTTCTTGCCGCGAACCAAAATCACGCATGCTGGACATGTTCTTTTAAGCACCTGGGCGTCTCTTTTTCATATGATAATGGCTTTGGGAACGCAAATTGACGTGGCCACGTGGATTTTGGCGGCGCTCTTTTTGTTTCTGGCTGTTTGGGTGCCTTGCTGTACCAGTGACATTGTTTTTCCGCTGCTATGGATAAAAGATAAAGGATGTACTCCATGAGAATTTCCGTAGCTTCAGGGAAAGGGGGGACAGGCAAGACAACGGTCAGCGTCAATCTGGCGCGAGTTTTTAATGCCCCTGTTGTGCTGGCTGACTGCGATGTGGAGGAACCGAACGCTCATTTGTTCTTGAAAACGGCCACTTTGAGCGAGGAAGTAGTTTCCGTTTTAGTTCCGTGGGTGGATGAAAAATTATGTGATTCCTGTGGTGAATGCTCGAAAATTTGTGAATTTTCTGCAATCGTTACTTTCGGAACGACGCCACTAGTTTTCCCGGAAATGTGTCATGCCTGCGGCGGATGCGCCAAAGTTTGTCCCACCGGCGCGATTGTCGAACGGGAACGGCGCATTGGTGTTGTCGAAACATCACACGATGAGAATATTACGCTCATTACCGGAAGGCTTGATGTTGGCGTGGCGATGGCCCCACCGTTAATCCGTGCGGTTAAAAATCGTTTGTCACAGAATAAAGCGGCAATTCTTGACGCGCCGCCCGGAACTTCATGCCCGGTTATTGCCGCTATTCGTGATTCGGATGTTGTTTTACTGGTAACCGAACCTACTCCTTTCGGCTTGCATGATCTTACGCTGGCGGTGGATATGGTAAGAGAGCTTAAACTTCCCTTTGGTGTCATTGTTAATCGTATGGGTAGCGGGGATAACCGCGTGCATGATTTTTGCCGGAAAGAAAATATACCGATTTTTTTGGAAATTCCGGACGACCGCAAAATCGCCGAGGCTTATTCCCGAGGAATCCTTATGGTGGATGCTTTGCCTGAATACAGAAACCTTTTTGAGCAACTTGCGGTAAAAGTAGCTGATTTTCAGAATAAGGGGGGTGTATAAAAATGCCTTTTTACGAATATCAATGTGAAAAGTGCGGTAAGAAATTTGAAAAACTTATCTCAGTTTCAGAGGGTGATAAAAAGCAAACCTGTCCCAATTGCGGCGGGGAAAAAACAAAAAAAATACTTTCTGTATTTGCCTCCAAGTCTTCTTCGTCCTTTGGAGCTTCCGGTGGTGGTTTCACGTGAGGCACAAGTGGTTGCTGACCGCGGTCGCGGCCAATCGAAAAATGGAAATATAAAACAAATTTGTAAGCCCCGAGGGAGTGTGGATTATGCCGACATATGAATATAAATGTACCGGCTGTGGTCTAAATTTCGAAAAGCAGCAAAGCATGAAAGACGAACCGGTTAAAGTATGTCCGGAATGCGGAGCGCAAGTGCAAAGGCAGATAAGCGGCGGCAGTGGGTTTATTTTTAAAGCATCAGGCGCCACGCGGCGTGATTCGAATAAAAGTTGCGCGTTTGAAGAGACGGGAAAAACCTGCTGCGGCGCTAATAAGCGCTGCACAGACGCGCCCTGCGGAGATTAAAAATATGGGTACAAAAAAATTTAAACATATTTATGGCCCGGTGGCGTCCCGACGTTTGGGGCGTTCCCTTGGTATCGATTTGGTTCCGCATAAAACATGCAGTTATGACTGCATCTATTGTCAGTTGAGCAGAACGACACATAAAACCGTTGAAAGGCGCGAATACGTACCGACGAATGATGCTCTGGAAGAACTACGCGAAAAACTGTCAGCAGGCGTGCCCTGCGATTATATCAGTCTTGCCGGTTGCGGGGAGCCGACTTTGCATTCATCTATTGGCAAGATTATCGAAAACATAAAAGAAATGACTAAAATTCCCGTCGCAGTTTTGACTAATGGCTCTTTACTTTATATTCCTGAAGTCCGCGATAGCCTGATGAAAGCGGATCTCGTGATTCCTTCACTGGACGCGGGGGACGGGGACATGTTTCAATATGTCAATCGTCCGCACAAGGATATTTCCTTTGATTTGATGGTCAATGGCCTGATTGATTTTACCCGGCAATTTTCCGGCCAGGTATGGTTGGAAGTTCTTTTAATTTCCGGTGTTACTGGTATGGCAGCGGAGGTGAAAAAAATTGCCTCATGGGCAAAAAAAATTGGTGCAGATAAGGTCCAGCTCAATACGGTGAATCGTCCGGCGGTGGAAGATTATGCCTGTGCCGTGGAAAAAAAACAGATGGAAAAACTAGCCGGATTATTTTCGGGAACAGTGGAAATTATCGGCGGAGCGCAAAGCGCTAATATTCCTGAAGAAACGTATCGGGATGCGGCAGACGGGGATATATTAAGTCTGCTAACCAGAAGACCAAGCACGCTTTCCGGCATTTGCGCCGGATTGGGATTGCACCCGCATGAAGCGGCCAAGAAGCTTCAACACCTGGTTGAAGATGGGCTGGTGACAACAAGGCGCGCTGATCATGATTTATTTTATAAAATTTCAGGAAAATAAAAGATTAAATGCCGGCAAGAAATAATGGATAAAGAGATAATCGAAAATCATCACCGCTTTTTAAAGCGTGTCGCCCTGTACAAGGAATACGGATACGATATCGAAAAGGAGAGGGATTTTATTATAGAAACCTCTTTGCCCGTTTTTGGAAAAATTTTGGAAGTAGGTACCGGCAAGGGCTATTTCACGCTGGCGCTGGCGCGGGAGGGTTTTAATTTCGTTTCGGTTGATGTATCCGCACAGGAGCAGGAATACGCCCGGCTGAATCTGGCGTATCACGGGCTGGAACAACAAGTTTGTTTTGATATGGCTGACGCGGAATGTTTGCCCTATGAAGACGCCTCTTTTGACGTGATATTTTCAGTGAATATGATTCATCACCTTTCTTCTGTCGGAAAAGTTTGCAATGAATTGATAAGAGTATTAACCGCCAAGGGAAAGATGATAGTAAGCGATTTGAACGAAAAAGGTTTTGCCCTTCTTGATGCGATACACGCCCTTGAAGGAAGAAAGCATGCGGTGGGCGGCACAATGGATGAGATTCGGGTAAAATTATGCAACAGCGGATTTGTAATGAGTGAATACAATGCCGAAATACAGCATATAATTGTGGCATCCAGATGAATGGCGCAAAGTCAGGGCGGCCACGTTCGTTTGGGCGTATTGCCAAATTTGGAAAACTGAGGCGTAAATAATTTTTTATGAGTGACAACAAAAACAAAAATGCGGACATGAAAAAATACGTGGAAACATGTCGGGAAGGTTTCTGGCAAAATATTTTCCGCTATGAGACCGAATACCTTGTTGCGCATCTTAAAAATTGTCATGATGTCTTAAGCGTCGGTTGCGGTCCGGCAATCATTGAAGGAAAATTGGCTGAATACGGTTTTAACGTGACGGGTTTGGACGTATCTGAAGAAGCGCTCAGTTGCGCGCCGGATAGCGTCAGAACCTTTGTGGGACGCGCGGAGAAAATGCCTTTTGCTGAGGCTTCCTTTGACGCAGTTATTTATGTTGCCTCGCTGCAATTCATCGATGATTACCGAAAGGCGCTGCAACAATCGTTTAAGGTTTTAAGGACCGAAGGCAGGATTATAATTATGCTGCTTAATCCCCAGTCTGATTTCTTTAAGCAAAGACGCCTGGAGCCTGATTCGTACGTAAACCTTATCAGACATACTGATTTGCAGGTAATGGAAGATGTTATGAGAAAGTTTTTTGACATAAAAACGGAATACATTCTCGGCGTCAGAGACGAAGAGATTTCTGACAGTAATTCTCCTGCTGAGGCGGCACTATATGCCATTTTAGGCAAAAAAAGGCAATATGTAAATGAATAGAAATTATGAAGTGGACAGCGCCAGGCGTCTGCTGGGAATGACAAAAAAAGGCACGGCTGAAGATGCCAAGAAAAAATACAGGGAACTAGCTAAAATATGGCATCCCGATGTCAATAAAAGCAAGGAAGCGCATGATAAAATGCAGGCGCTTAACAGAGCTTACGCTTTTTTGATGAAGGAAGAATTCGGTATTCTTGATCCGTGGGATGATTATAACCGGTGGTGGTGGAGGCAGTACGGCAGTGACCCGATTTGGGGGAATTGTTATCCTGAAGAGTCTACCGCAGGAAAAAATAAAAAGGAAAAAATAACAGAAAAAAATATTTAAAGGCAAAGGAAAAGAAGATTTAATGAAGGAACTTGTTGTTATCAGCGGCAAGGGTGGCACAGGGAAAACCAGTATTACCGCATCGTTTGCCGCGCTGGCCAAGCGGCCGGTTATTTGCGACTGTGATGTGGACGCGGCTGATTTACATTTGGTGCTGGCGCCGCAAATTATCGAAGAGTATGAGTTCACGAGTGGCCATGAAGCGGTAATTCGTCAGAATGATTGTACCGGCTGTGAAATTTGTCGAGACGTTTGTCGTTTTGATGCAGTAAAAACTCAACAAACATGTGAAGGAGATATTTTGTTTTCCATAGATCCTGTTTCCTGTGAAGGATGTGGCGTATGCGTGCACTTTTGTCCGGAAAAGGCGATTGATTTTCCAGAGCGGTTGTGTGGTAAGTGGTTCGTATCTCGGACGCGCTGCGGGCCGATGATACACGCGCGTTTAGGTGTGGCCGCGGAAAATTCCGGCAAGCTTGTTTCCACTGTACGTGGCGAAGCACGTAAGATGGCCAAAATAAAAAATCATGAGTTGATAATTGTGGATGGACCGCCTGGTATTGGCTGCCCTGTTATTGCTTCTGTCGCCGGTGCTTCACAGGTTTTGGTGGTTACGGAACCGACGGTTTCGGGAGAACACGATCTGGAAAGAGTGCTTTCTCTTACCCGTCATTTCCAAATTCCCGCGGCTGTTTGTGTCAATAAGTGGGATATCAATCTGGAGATGACGGAAAAAATTGAAGTAAAAGCCTCCGCTTCGGGCGCAAAAATCGCCGGGCGAATCAGATACGATAGCGCTGTCACCCGCGCGCAGATCGAACAAAAGGCAGTTGTTGAAATCCAAGCGGTATGCGCCGAGGATATTAAGAAAATTTGGAATAATCTTAATTTGCAGCATGAAGATTAGTTGTATGGAAGTGATTAATCTCAAAGATTTTCATCTGACGGCAATAGAACACGCCAATGACCCGCGGAACATGGGGCCGCTTAGGGAATTCAACGGGCATGCCAGAATTACCGGGCCCTGCGGCGACACCATGGAGTTTTGGCTTCAGGTGCATGATGGAAAAATTAAAAAAGCCTCTTTTGCCACTGACGGCTGTGACCCGTCTATTGCCAGTGGTTCAATGACGACTTGTTTGGCAGAAGGCAAAACTATTGATGCCGCGAAATCCATCAGCCAAAAAGAAGTTTTGGAGGCACTGGAAGGATTACCAGAAGAATCTCAACATTGCGCTCTTTTGGCGGTGAACACTCTGAAGGCTGCCTGCGATGATTATATGGAAAAACAAAAAAGGAAGGAGAGGATTTAGTCAGAAATGGATGAGAAAAAAACATGTGATTCATGCGGAGATAACAGTTGCTCAGCAAAAAAACAGAACAAAGATGAAAGTCCGGAAGAATACGCGGATCGCCGCAAGCTGCAGGCAACGTTGTGCCGTATCAAACATAAAATTATTGTTCTTTCCGGAAAGGGCGGCGTGGGCAAAAGTACCGTTGCGGTCAACTTGGCCACAGCGCTGGCGCTTAACGGCCTGAGCGTGGGTTTGCTTGACGTTGATATTCATGGACCCAGCGTTCCTACAATGCTGGGTTTAGAAAACGAACATCTGCAAGGTAATCCAGGCGGTCTTTTACCTGTAGAATTTGGCGGGTTGAAAGTAATGTCTTTGGGGTTTCTTTTGCAAAATCCTGACGACGCGGTTATCTGGCGCGGGCCGATGAAAATGGGTGTTATTAAACAGTTTTTAACGGATGTGCAATGGGGTGATTTGGATTATCTTGTTGTTGATGTGCCGCCCGGCACAGGTGATGAACCTTTATCAATTTGCCAATTGATTCAACCGCTCGACGGCGCGGTGATTGTAACCACGCCCCAGAAAGTGGCGGCTGTTGATGTGCGCAAATCCATCAGCTTTTGCCGCAGGCTCGATGTAACGGTTTTAGGCGTTGTGGAAAATATGAGTGGTTTTGTTTGCCCAAAATGCGGCGAGGTAACGCAGATTCTTCCTGAAGGTGGTGGCAAGAAGATAGCCTCTGACATGAACGTGCCTTTTTTAGGAGCTATTCCCATGGACCCGGCTGTTTCCCGCTCCGGTGATTCCGGGAAGGTTTTTATTTACCATGAATCTAAAACTCCTACGGCAAAAATTATGCAGAGTATAATTGATCAGATTACTGATGCCAATAAAACAAAAAAACTAAATTAATAAGGAGATTAAAATGAAAATAGCGATACCCTTAGCGGAAGGAAAACTAAGCCTGCATTTTGGGCATTGCGCGAGCTTTGCTTTGATTGATGTGGATACTCAGACAAAAAAGATTGTTGGTCGCAAAGAACTTGATGCGCCACCTCACCAACCTGGTCTTCTGCCTCCATGGCTGGCCGAGCGTGGCGCGACGGTGATTATCGCGGGTGGCATGGGGCAGCGCGCTCAACAATTATTTGTTCAGCAAGGAATCCATGTAGTCATTGGTGCCCCATGCGACACACCAGAAAATATAGTAAATAATTTTCTTGCCGGAACACTTCAGGTCGGAGATAACATCTGCGATCACTGAAAGGAGGATATGATTTATGGCTTCAGCAGAATTGAATGCTGTGGACAAAATTGAAATTCTGACCTTACAGGATAACTATATCGAGATGACGGCGATGGACAACAGCGCAATTATCTCGCGTGCCGCGTCGCTTAAGGGAGGAGAGATACGGGCATCCATTGTGGCGGAGCACGGTTTTTCGGCGTTGATTAAAACCACGTCCAAAGGCAAAACGCACACGCTGCTTTTTGATTTTGGCTTTTCCGAAGAAGGAGCGGCGCAAAACGCCAAGACACTTGGTGTTAATATGGCCGAGGTCGAAGCTGCGGCTCTTTCGCATGGCCACAGCGACCACACCGGAGGGCTTTCTAAACTTGCCGCCTTAATCGGTAAAAAGAATATCCCTTTTGTTGTGCACCCGTCCGCTTTTAAGTCGCCGCGTTATATTAAATACTCCGAGGCTCTGAAAATTAATTTTCCAAAACTGACACATCAGATGTTTGAATCCGCCGGTTTTTCTGTAGTCGAAAGTGACAAGCCATACTATCTTTTAGATGATACCATTCTTTTCCTGGGCGAAATTCCCCGCCGGACGGACTTTGAAAAAGGGTTTCCCGTCGCGCACTGGCAAAAAGACGGCAAAGAGCTGTGGGATGCCATCGAAGACGATACCTCCATTGTCATGAATCTTAAAGATAAGGGGTTGGTAATTATTTCCGGCTGCGCGCACGCGGGTATTATAAATACCGTAACACACGCGATAGACGTGACGGGTATTAATAAGATTCACGTAGTTATGGGAGGTTTTCATCTTTCCGGGCCGTTGTTTGAGGGAATCATAGACCGGACAACTGAAGAGCTGAAAAAACTGAATCCGGATTATGTGATTCCCATGCACTGCACAGGTCGCAAAGCGATTATGGCGATGGAAAAACAAATGCCGGATAAATTCATTTTGAATATGGCGGGTACAAAACTTACCTTCGTTTAAGAGAGATATGTTTCATTAAAAATATAAAATATTTATAAATAATGTTATAATGTCTTAGGGGTTTCATGACAAAAAAAGCATTTCAGGATTATTATCCGGACGAGTTTAGCCACTGTTACGGTTGTGGGCGTCTCAATGAACAGGGCATGAAAATTAAGAGCTACTGGAATGGCGAAGAATCAGTCTGCGTTCACATGCCAAAAGACTGTTACACGGGGGGAGTTCCCGGTCATGCTTACGGAGGGTTGATTGCCTCTCTCATTGATTGTCATTCTACCGCTACGGCCGCGGCGGCCAAGTATCGTGCTGAAAACCGCGAAATGGACACGTTTCCGTCAATTCGTTTTGTGACCGCGTCTTTACATGTGAATTATCTCCTGCCCACGCCGCTTGACACTGTAATTGAAGTGCGCAGCCGGGTTAAAGAAATCAAAGGACGAAAAGTTGTCGTGGAATCGAGTCTTATCGCGGACGGTAAAGTTTGCGCGACGGGGGAAGTTGTTGCCGTTCAGTTGCCCGAAAACATGGTTTCCCCTTCGTTAAAAAAATGATGTCGTAGTAAGCAGAAAACTTACTGCGCAAAAAAAGCAGAAAAACATTAGTAAAGTCAAGCTAAGAAAGGAGGCTTTCGTTTATGGCCGAAGAAATCAAGGCCGGGTGCGCCAGGCCCACCGGCGGTCCGGTTGGAGAAAAAGTTGATGATAAAAAAGAAACCCCCAAACAGGAAGCCATCAAGGAGGTGAAGGCTATGGTCACCGTCGGCAAAAAGGCGCCGGATTTTACCGCTCCGGCTTATCATAAAGGTAAATTTATCAATGTGAAACTTTCTGATTATCTGGGCAAGTGGGTGAGCCTTTGCTTTTATCCGGGTGATTTCACATTTGTCTGAGCGACGGAAATTTCGGCGGTCGCCGAAAAATATCCCGAATTCCAGAAACTCGGAGTGGAAGTGTTGTCCATGAGCGTGGATAGTGTTTTTGTCCATAAAATGTGGGATGATCATGAGCTTTCCAAGATGGTCAAAGGAGGCATTCCTTTTCCGATGCTCTCCGACGGCGGTGGAAAAGTCGGTTCTGTCTTTGGCGTTTATCTGGAAGACGCGGGTGTGGAAGCGCGCGGCAGGTTCCTCATTGATCCGGACGGCATTATTCAGGGATTCGAAGTGCTTACTCCGCCGGTGGGCCGCAATGTAAGTGAAACATTGCGTCAGTTGCAGGCCTTTCAGCATGTGCGCAACAGCAAGGGAACCGAGGCAACGCCATCGGGCTGGAAACCGGGCAAGCCGACACTCAAGCCTGGCCCAGATCTGGTAGGCAAAGTCTGGGAAGTGTGGAAAACCTCCATGGCTTTTGATAAATGATGGCGGCAAGGCGCACTGCCGGTGGACGGAATGAAATGCGTTTCACACCGGCAGTGAAAAAACAGCCGGCATTAAATTTAATGTTAGTGTGATATGCTCCTAGACACTTCAGCGGATTAACTTTAAATAGTAGAAATTTTTACTCTCTGCTGATTAAGGGGTGGCTAAAATGATTAAAAAAGTTTTTTTCAGAATCCTTCCGTTAATTACTTTTTTCTTTTATTCCCATGCATCGGCGGGGCGAGAGAAATTGCGCCAATTGTTTCTACAGACTGGCTGCAAACGAATATCGGTAACCCTCAATTGATTGTTCTGGATATCCGTCGGGTGGAAGACTACCGTGAAGGGCACATTCCCGGCGCCGTCAGTTCATTTTACGGTGGCTGGGCTTACAAGCAGGGCGAACTCTATTCGGAGATACCGGAAAAGGATGAGTTGGAAGACCTGATTAGCTCTTTAGGCATCAGCCTGAAAAACTGGGTAGTTGTTGCCGGGGATACAGATACACCTAGACATAGCTACCAAAGCGCACGCGTTGCCTGCACTCTTCAATACGCGGGTATTGAAAATGTTGCGTTGCTCGACGGCGGCATGAATAAGTGGATCAACGAGAAAAAGCCGTTATTCACGGAAATAGTCAGGATCAAAGACAAACCGTTTAAGGGCAATTTCAATAAAGAAAAGATGTTCGCGGATAAGGATTATATTCTCAAGCGCATGGGGGAAATTATTTTGCTCGATGTGCGCGAACCGGAATTTTTTGCCGGCACTAAAAAGTTGGATTGCATCCCCAAAATGGGAAGAATACCCGGAGCGTTTAATCTTCCCACGTCCTGTGCCTTTAATAAAGACTGCACTTTTAAGGGTAAAGAAGAGCTCAAAGGAATAGCGGAAAGCGCCGCCGGTTCCGATCGTAACGTGGAAATTGTAACTTATTGCGATATCGGACACTGTTGTCCAACATGGGCTTACATTCTGAAGCATGTATTGGGTTATAAAAACGTGCGCATTTACGACGGTGCCATGCAGGAATGGATGCAGGATCCGCAAGCTCCCCTTACGTGATGAACCACGGGTCGGTCAAGAATGACGATGTTTGCCGGTTGTTTTCAAATAAAGTGTTAATAAAATAAAAATACAATGTTTGCCAAAAACAATATGCTCATGCGCTAAATTTTGTTTTTTGTCATTGTTTGGCTTAACTGTCTCCATTATTCATCCCGTCACTTGCTGTGGTTTGCAGTACAAATTAAATCCGGTCGATTTATTGGAGCGAATAAAAATTAAAATTTGTGTGACAAAAAGAAAATAAATTGGCGGATTCCGAAGGACGTTCCTCAGGCGGCGTGTTGCAATACCGATGATATCCGCGCCCGGAAATCCTTTGCCGGCGTGTGTTTCAGGGGCAAAGGTAATTTTATGGTTGAAAAATATTTTACATTACGTAAACTAAAAAAGATATTATTTAAGGAGCTTGCCAAATGAATAAAAATGTTTTTTCAGATTTTCAGGCGGTAAAAGAATTTATCAAAAGAAATTTCCGGCATTTTAATGCCGCTGTTGTTACTGATGCCGCGGAAGCTTATGTCAATCATATTAACCGAAACGGAAAAATGTTGCTGGCAATGGGTGGGGCAATGAGTACCGCCGAACTTGGAATAACGCTGGCCGAGATGATTAGGCGGGATAAAGTTCATGCGATATCTTGCACGGGCGCCAACTTGGAGGAGGATATGTTCAATCTGGTTGCCCATAATCATTATGTTCGCGTTGCCCGTTATCGTGACCTGACACCGGAAGACGAACTGGCTTTGTTAAAGAAAAAACTGAATCGGGTAACCGATACGTGCATTCCGGAAGAGGAGGCGATGAGAAGAGTTGAAGGAAAACTTCTTAATATCTGGAAACAGGTGGAAGAAAGAAGAAGGAGACACTTTCCGTATGAATTTATTTTTCAGTTAATCCAGAGCGGTGTTCTTAAAAATGAATACGAGATCGATGAAAAGGATTCCTGGCTGGTGGCTGCCTGCGAAAAAAATATTCCGATTTTTGTTCCCGGCTGGGAGGATTCTACATTGGGTAATTATTTTGCGTCTGTTGTTCGCACGGGGAAAATTAAGGACGTTTCTCTGGTTAAATCCGGACTGGAAACGATGGATGCACTGATCGAATGGTATCTGGAAAACTCAAGAGATAATGATATCGGTCTCTTTCAGATTGGAGGTGGGATATCCGGGGACTTTGCCATCAGTGTTGTTCCGCTGATTAGACAGGACATGCAAATTAACGATTGCCGTTTGTGGACCTATTTTTGTCAAATTTCGGACAGTACAACGTCGTACGGTTCATACAGTGGGGCTGTTCCGAATGAAAAGATTACGTGGGAAAAATTGTCGATTGATACGCCGAGTTTTATCATTGAAAGCGACGCGACGATTGTCGCGCCGCTGATATTTGCCTATATTCTTGCAGAATAAAAAATCTTTTCGTGAAAACGCGATAAAAATAATATGCCTTATTGAACATGCTTGCCTTTTCAGCAGATACCTTTTGCTTCTCGTAGGCATATTTTTTTCTGGAAAAAATGCAGGTGCGGCGGGCCGCAAAATTTTGTTTGCCGCGAACTTTTATTGCCTCTCCGCGTCAGAACAAGACCTGTCTTTACCATTTTGTTTTGCCCAGTACATCAGTTGGTCGGCACGATTGGTAAAAGTTTTGATGTGACAGGATTTTATCTCCCTCGAGATGGCCGTGAGCATCGTTATATTGTTTGAAATTATCCAGGTCAATGAACAGAATGGTTAGTGGCTGTTGGTAGCGGATTGCGCGATTTATTTCCATCTTGATTGTGCTGTAATAATGGCGGGAATTGTAAAGTTGGGTAAGACCATCAATAATACTGAGCTCACGATATTTGCTTTCACTTTCTTTCAGCGCGTTTTCTGCATGTACGCGTTTGGTAATATCGCGGTCAGCGCCCTGTAAACCTATGAGCGTGCCGTTGTTGTCTAAAATTGATACGGCATTGCTTTCCAGATAGCGATAGGCTCCATCCTTGTGCCGCCAGCGCAAAAGCAAATTTGTCCAGCCTTTCTTGTTTTTAATGGACTGAGCCAAAGTTTTTTCCGCCTTTGGCTTATCATCCTTGTGGATAAGGTATGGAAGCCTTCAATATCCAAAGACTAGATCCATTCCTGACTTGTCGCGATAATGGAGCTAAAGTGTTGTTCGCTTTCCCGGTAGTGTCAACAATTTTCCGCACTTTTTGTTTTGGTAAACCATCAATCAATCCGGTTGTTCGGAAGCCACGCGCTCAGGGAGTCACCATAACTCCCGAGTGCGTGGCGGTTATGCCATCTCCACAATATTTTCTGTGAGTCTGTC
>Ga0255342_1000318_pt1 | contig 86363 bp, 80 predicted proteins | sample wastewater_treat_3_FD_192416 | JGI IMG/M metagenome (GOLD analysis project Ga0255342, IMG submission 192416) | Wastewater microbial communities from Lulu Island WWTP, Vancouver, Canada - plant14 | ecosystem: Engineered > WWTP > Wastewater > Unclassified | place: Canada: Vancouver, British...
GGGAAAGGGGGCCGTGTATCTGCAATAGCGGAAAATACTATTATGTAATCCAATTATTACATATATTGTCGATTACAACGTAATCTGGCGCTTGTTCCTCTCCCGTTTGCGAAATCTACGTTCAATGGGATGGTCGGTGAATGACAAAGACAGGTAAGCCTTCCCCCATTGTCCACGACGAATACGAAACACTGGCGCTAGCTATGGCGTTGTTGCGCCGTGCCTTCGCCAACCCTGCGGAATCATATTGAGTTATTTTGACAGCCTACCGTGGAGTCATGAGAGGCGGATTCGAGGTAAACCGGGCGTATCTACCCATAATAATTGACGATTATCAGCTATCCAACCACGATCGCATAACCTTCCCTAATATCCGGGACCGGAAGTTCATTCCGAATATCGTGGACATGGATTGCCACTTGCCTATAGTGAACAGGCATGAGGGCTATCCAGATCAGCGACCAGGAACGTCGTCGGCTCGAGAAAACCGTGAACCAAAGGACGGCGCCCGCCGGGCTCGTGCGGCGGATCAAGGCGATTTTGATGATACAGCAGGGCCACCGGCCCGTGGATATTGCCGATGCTCTGGGCGTGAGCGACCGGTGGGTGCGCAAATGGCGTGGCCGCTGGCAAGCTGCTCCGCAACTCGAATCGCTGTACGAGCGAGAACGCCCCGGACGACCGCCCGTCATCAGCCAGCAAACCCGTCGCGAGGTGATCAACATCGCTAGCAGTCGCCCTGAATATGACAGCGATTCGCGAAGGACCACCTGGTCGCAAGAGCAAATTGCCGACGAGCTGGAGCGAAAAACCGCGGTGAAGATCAGTCGAAGCTCCGTGCAGCGAATCCTCGGCGAGCGGGGACAGCGTTCCTCTCGGCGTCGGCAGTGATTGCCCATCGCGAATTCGGCCGGGACCTGGCTTCGAAAGCCAGACCGATGGGTTCGACCTGTGGTAGTCCTGCACTCGCGTCGAACCTGCGCAGGAGTCTCCCATGGCCTATACCATCGATCAACTGAAGCCGGGCATGTCGGCCAGTACCTCCAAAACCGTCACCGAGACGGATGTCATCTTGTTTTCCGGTATTTCCACTGACGTCAATCCCGCCCATCTCGATGAGCAATACTGCAAGACCACCAAGTTTGGCACCCGCATTGCCCACGGCCTGCTGTCTGCCGGATTCATCTCGGCGACCTTGGCCAACAAACTACCCGGACCGGGCACCATCTACCTGTCACAAACCCTGCGTTTCAAAGCCCCTGTCAAAATAGGGGATACCGTCACCGCCACCGTGACCGTTCGGGAAATCAATACGGAGAAAAATCGCGTCACCCTCGATACCGTTTGCACCGTCGCGGGTAACACCGTCATCGAAGGGGAATGCCTGGTGATGCCTCCGATGGCTCCGGCCCCTTGAAACCGGTTTCCGTATTTCCATAACATATTGAAAATATTGCTATATTAGCAAGTCCCTCCTCGTTCGGCCCCAGAAGTATGCTCCGGGCGTTGCCCCATCGTATGGCATCGGTCTTTGGCCGGGTTGTCAGTAGGGGGGGCTTGGGTTGGGGTTTCGGGGGGGCGCCTGTTCTGGCGTGGGGCTGGGCGGTTGTGCGGCGCAATCCGGGTCTTCCAAGGCTGGACGAGCCGCTCGGACGATGGACGGCATCGCTATCCGTATCCGTATACAATTCACGGGCAGGGGGTCCATGCATGCCATGCATGGTGATAAACGAGCGGCGGCAGCACCTCGACGCGGGTGATCTGGGGGTGTTCTGGCCGGTCATTGGAAAGAACAGACCGAGAATTGTTTCTTGATCTCGGCTCGGATGTCGCCGAAGGGAGTGTTGGACGGATGGTACAAAGTGATGTTGGAGCCGTTGAATTCGAGTTCGCCTCCGTCCGCGGCCTCTGTGTTGATCGCATGGGTCACCTCGATCAGCCCGAGGCCGATGGCAGCCACGCAGAAAACGAAAAAATTATCAGAAACATCCATGACGAATAGTTGCGCTGGGGCCTGTCGCGTGGGGCCCAGGACGATGGGGCCGCTTGTCACCACGGGTGATGAAAACAGCACGGCAACAGCGGGAGAGGCATACTTCTGCGTGTCGGTGATGGTTTGCTGTATGACATCCAAGCCTTCGGAGAGTGCGTGGGTAGCGAACGCCCGGGTGAACTGTCCCGCGGGAGGAATCGGTGCGTAGGCGGTGGTATAGACGCCCAAGAAAGCGGGGCCCTGTTGGACACCGTTTTCATGGTCTTGCACGTATTGGTCGTCCAGCAGTCTATTGAAATCGAGGATGAAATCCGTGTGGAAATCGGCTTGATAGATCATGCCATAGACCATGTTGGAACCGCCGCCGGTGCCTGCCAAGCCTCCAAGGCCGCCGGAGCCGGCCGTTTCTTTTCCGCCGGAACCGGCTGCTCCGCCACCCGACGTTCCTCCGCCATCGTCGCCACCCGAGCCTGCGGCAGCCCCCACGTTACCGTCGAAACCACCGTCCGAACCCCCGAAACCACCGTCCGAACCGTCGGAACCACTGTCCGAGCCTCCGCTGGCATAGGCTGCATCGATGGATGAATCGTCGCCCCCCAAAAAACCATCCAATGGTTCTCCAAGCCTACAGGATGATAGGCTCAGCAGACCATGTAGCACCAGCGCAACAGGCTTATTGGCCACGGACGAAATGTTCCTTGCGAGAACGCTGCTGTCAACAACTGCCTTTCCATGACCGTCCTTGCCCTTGGAACGGGGTGATGTTTTCAGGCAAAAGGTGAAGAAGCCATTGGCGAGAGGTGGGCTTGCCAGGAAGGCATATTTCGGGGTGGATCGAGTCGCAGGGGTTGGCTGCCGTGCATGGAGCCAAGCTGCTGTGAACTCGATGTCCTTCGGTGGTGGTGGGTGAAGATGTCGAAATCGCGGCGCGCCCGGGCCCCTGCTGGTTGGCGCGAACGCTTTTTGCCTGGTGGGCAAGGTGGGAAACGAACCTGAGGAGGGTTGATTTCTGTCTATCCATTTATGGATAATCGATCACGATGATGCCGCGGTCTCCGCCTGGGTCGTCTCTGATTCCTCGGAAAACGCTCGCTTCACAAACAGCTCTTCCAGGGTCTCTCTTCGCGGCGCCACCTCCACCACCCGGACCTTCCCTTCCAAAGCTGCTGAAAGCACGGAGGCAACCGCCTCGTCGCCTTTGGCTTCCACGCGCAGCACCGCTTCCGGAGGCCGCGCCAAGACTCCATGTTTCCCCTCGAGCCGTCCATGAAGTTGCTGCAACGCTTCCGGCTCCCCCGCCAACAAGATGTCTGTGAACAGGCCTTCTCGATGCAGCAGCGCATCGATCTTGCCTTCGACGACGACCTGACCTTTTCGAAGGATCGTTACCTGATCGCACATGGACTCGACATCGCTGAGAATATGGCTCGAGAAAAACACCGTTCGTCCCTGGGCCCGTTCTTCGAGGATGATGTCACGCACCTCTTTGCGCCCCACCGGATCGAGCCCGCTCATCGGTTCATCGAGAATGAGAAGGTCCGGTTCATGGACCAGCGCGGCGGCCAGGCACGTTCGTTGAAGCATGCCTTTGGACAGCCGCTGCACGGGACGATCCGCCGCGTAGGCGATTCCTACCCGTTCGAGCACCTGCCCCGTGCGTTTGCGAAGGGCCTGGGCTCCCATTCCCGAAAGACGACCGCACATCGTCACGAACTCGAGTGGTGTAAGATATGGATAAACATAAGGATTTTCTGGAAGGAACCCCAGTCGACGACGTGCTTCGGGCGCTGGCACGCGCTTGCCCAGCACCCACGCTTGCCCATCGGTAGCCGTGATCAATCCGGTTAGAATCTTGATGCCGGTCGTTTTGCCGGCGCCATTGGGGCCGAGAAAGCCGAATATGCTTCCTTGACCGACTTCGAACGACACGCCCCGAAGAGCGTCGACCCGTTTTCGAAAAAAACCATGCCGAAATGTCTTGGAAAGATGTTGAACCTGAATGACCGCGGCGCTCACGAATTAGCCTCTGCCCCATCTTACTACACGGCCCCGAAAGATGCGCTCCGACCTGAACCGTCGGCTCGACAACCCTCATGATCCGCCACAAACCATGCAGATTCGGACAAGCCCATCGAAAATGGTCCGTAGGACCCCTTCTGAGCCCAGAAACGTCATCGAGCCCTGACCGGAAGAAACGATTCCTTTGAGCAACTGTCCCAAACAGTGGTACAACCGCGACCCATCGACCCGTACCGTCCCTCTTTGGGGGCGCAAACCGAATTGGGCATGTGAGGAGCGATGCATACGACCATGAAAACTGCCACCTCTTGGCTTCCCGTCCTTCTCGCCGTGGGTTGGAGCGTGCAAGCGCAAGGGCAAACCCCGCCAACCTATTACTCACCCGGCAGCCCTTCGTCGGAGCCAGCCCCCGCGGAGCCCACTGCCGCGCAACCTGCTGCTCCCGCACCCCAAGCACAACCTGCGCCTGCAACCGCTCCTTCCGCGGGCGCATCGGCTTCCGGAAGCTGGTCCTTCGCTTCCGGCTTCGATGGCGATGCTTCCGGCTCCGGCTCCGCTGGCGCCAAGGCTCCCATGTCCGACGAACAGGCTTACCAATGGCGTCTTCAGTCTCTCAAATTGCATAACAACATTTATGGTTCCACCGGCTTGTTGCGCATTTCCGATGCTGGAAGCGGTGCGGAAGGCACCTTCCGTATCGCCCTTCTCGCGGATTGGTTTACGACATCTTCCTTCCTTTGCACGGAAGATAGGCCCTGTGGAAAGGCCACCGAAGACGACGCCACGCACTTCGGTACGAGTCTATCCCTATCCGTTACACCACTTCCCTATCTCGAAGCGTTTGCATCCTTCCGCTCGTTTGCCAATTCCAACAGCGAGGGGAGACCCGAACTGCTTCAGGTGCTCGGAGACTCCATCATCGGTCTGAAAGCGTTCACACCCGCCGAGCCCAACAAACTCTTCCGATTCGGTGGAGAAGCGCAATTGCTCCTTCTCAACGGAACCGGTGGTGTCGGACTCGATGGGAAAGGAACTGGACTTCGCCTCCGCGCCCTATCCACTGTCGACTTCGCCGCGATGGAAGACGCTATCCCGATGCGGATATACGGCAACCTCGGCTACCGCCTCGACAATAGCGCGCAAGTCGTCGCCGATACCGAAGAGGCCCGCGGTAACATGCCCATCACACGCATCGAGCGATTTGGTTTGGGAATCAACCGCACCGACTTCGTGGAAATCGGCCTGGGAGTCGAAGGTACCTTCGAGTATATTCGTCCCTTCCTCGCCTATACCGTGGATCTTCCCCTCAACCGACAGGACTACGTTTGCCACAAGGGCAAGGCCACCACACGAGCGTTCCACGACGCATGCCTTGGGGAAAACCAGACCTTCGCCTACATGCCATCGCGGTTGACCATCGGAGCACGGGGGTATCCCGTGCTCAAAGGTTTTGCGCCGATGGCTGCTCTCGATATCGGCGTGACTGGCACGAGTGACTTTCTCGAAGAAGTCGCGCCGCAGGCGCCGTGGACTCTGTATTTCGGGCTTGGATATGCTTTCGATACGGCCGAGCCCGAACCGATCGTCAAAACCCAGCAGGTCGAAAAAGTCGTTCAACTCGCTCCACCTCCCCAATTCGTCATCCGTGGCAAAGTCTTCGAAAAAGGAACCACGACACCCGTCGCCAACGCGATCATCACATTGCCTGGAAGCATGGCCGGCGGTTTTGCCACCGGTTCCGAAGGCGTGTTCGAAACGAGAAGTGTGCAGCCCGGTGCCTATACCCTGTCCATCACCGCGGAAGGGTATCACCCCGGACAATGCACCGCGCAGGTGGAAACTCGTCAATCTGCTCAAGACCCGTTCGGCGTTCCCCCATCGCCCAGCGCGGATGCCTCGGCAACCGCTTCTTCCGCACCCATCATCACCGAGATCACATGCGAACTCGAAGCCCTGCCGCGAATGGGTAATATCGTGGGGCGAGTCATGGACGCCGCAACCAGCTCCGGTGTCGCCAATGCCTCCGTCGTCGTGACCGATGCACAAGGAAAAGAACATCGTGTAACGACCGATGGCAGCGGCAACTTCCGACTCGACGGGGTTGTCCCCGGTGCCGTCAAGGTCCAAACCGAGGCCGAAAAGTACTTGCTGAGCACCGAGTCCGCGAATGTCGAGCCGAGAAAAGACGCTCAGGTGAACATCAATCTCAACGCTCGGCCCAAACAATCCAACGTCGTCGTCACCCAAACCCAAATCATCATCCGCAAACAAATCAACTTCGAAACCGATTCGGCCGTGATCAAAGGCGACTCTACCAGCCTGATGCAAGAAATCGCCGACGTCATCGCTCGCAATCCGAGTATCAAACTCGTCGAAGTCCAAGGGCATACGGATAACACCGGCACGCGCGAGCATAACCAGGAATTGAGCGAGCGACGCGCCAATGCGGTCAAGGATTGGCTCGTGGCAAACGGCATCGAGGCAAGTCGTCTCGAAGCAACCGGGTATGGTCAAACACGACCCATCGCTCCCAACGTTACCGCAGCCAACCGCGCCAAAAATCGACGCGTCCAATTCGTCATCAAAGAACGCCAATAGCCCCATTTTATCGTGCATCTCCGCGTCATCTTCCTTCTTTTCGTGAGCCTGCTCGCGGCTTCCTGTGAGGGAAAAGAACCGCCTGGCGCCACGATGACCCCTTCGACCGGGCTCGCCAGGGCTTCTGCCAGTGCCCAGGAAAACCCAATCTTTCCGGTTACTTCCTCATCCACCGGCGCGCTTGCCTCCTCGGCCGGGCCACCGTCCTCCGCGGTTTCGAGCCCAGCCGTTTCGGCTGCCTCCAGCGCGGCCGTCATCGATGGGAAAAACGAAACCAAGCCCCCCCACACCTCAGAATTTCTCGAATCACAAGGTCGCGCTTTGCTCGATGCCATCGTTTTCGACGATGTTTCCAAAGCGAATGATTTCTTTTTTCCCCGCGAGCCGTTCACCCCACTCAAAGACGTCAAAGAACCCGACCGATATTGGAAACACCTGTACCGCGCCTACGAACAGGATATTCATAAACTCCATCGGCGGCACCGCGACTGGTCCGGCGTCGCCTTCGAATCGATCGAGCCTGGAACCCCACCCGCTTGGGTTCCACCGGGAGACGAAGCCAACAAAATCGGATACCATCGCTCTTGGGGCACGAAACTGCGCTATCGTCTGGAGGGCAAGCTATATACGGTGAAAATCCATACCGTCATTTCTTGGCAGGGAAGATGGTACATCACCCACTTGCTGCCGTGGAAAAAGTAAGCTCGAAGCGTTTCTGAATGGCATTTTCCCCCTGATAACGTTCTTCGCTTGCGCTGCTGCTTGACAGTTCCCGGCCCGCGGCACCATTTCGCCATCACCGATGCAGCGAATCCCACCGGGGGCTTCCAATCAGCGCCTAGCCCTTGCTATGGTGGTCGCCATGAACCCCGTAGGTCTTGCTGTTACCCTTCGCGTCCGCATGAGTGCAGCGGACGCCAACCAATCCAATGGCTCTGTCAGCCCCGCCAGGATTCTGGCCCTGTTTTCGGACGCCGCCACGGAGCTGATGATTCGTCTCGATGGCGACGAAGGCTCGTTGCGGGCTTTGCAACAGGTGGAGCTGCTCGCGCCGGTCTATGTGGGCGACTATATCGAAGCCACGGGAGTGCTGACGAAAATCGGCAATACCACGCGTCAACTCGCCTTCGAAGCACGAAAAGTGGCCACGTATGCTCGCGGAGAGGACCTGGCTCTTACCGCGGCCGATGCGCTGGCTTCCCCGATTCTCGTTTGCCGCGCGATAGGGACCGCTGTCGTTCCCAAAGCCCAGCAGCGTCGACCGCGCCTCGTTCTCGCTGCCCTGGGAACCCGAAAAGACTCTTCCCGCCTGCCCGCGGGGAGCGTGCTTGTCACCCCGCCGCCCAGTATCATCGTCACTCCCGCTCGCCAAACCCCTCCGGAAGTCATGTTGGCTGCCTCCATCTTGGGAGGCGGCGTGACCAAAGACCACACGCCGCATATCCCCGCCACGCCGGAGCAAGCAGCTACGGAGGCCAAGCGCTGTGTCGATAGCGGCGCCAGCATCATCTGCTTGGGTGTCGACGATACCAGCGCCGATGCAGGCACCGTCGCTTCGCGTATGACCGATTACGTTGCCGCGATTCGAGCCGTTACCCAAGCCGTGATCGTCGTTTCCGCCATTCGTCCGGGCACCATGGACGCCTCGTCTTTTCTGGCCTTAGCGGACTGCGGCGCGGATATCCTCACCGCTTCTTTGGGATCCTTCAACTTCGGGGATGCTACCGTGCAGACTTCTCGAACCGTGGTGCGTGAGGTTACGACGGGGCTACGAGAGCGCGGTATCCCGGTCATGGCAGAAGCTTATGAACTCGGCCATTTCGAAGAGGCCATGCTGCTCGGACGCGACAGAGTGTTGCCCGCTCCTTTGCGGTTGCAATTCGTTTTTGGTGTTCCGGGGGCCATCGGTGCCCATGAAACCATGCTCCAATTCGTTTCGGAGCGGATTCCCAAAAGCGCTCTGTGGTTCGCGGCGGGCGTTGGTCGTCATCAACGACGTGTTACCGAGACTGCCATGCGTCTTGGAGGCCACGTTCGCCTGGGGTTGGCAGACAATATCTATCATCGCCGAGGAGTTTTGGCAGAAACATCCGCTTTGTTCATCGAGCGAAGTGCCTCCTTTGCCCTGAACATAGGCCGACAACCCGTCAGTCCGGACCGTGCGCGAGTCTTGCTTTCGTTGGTGCCGCCCCCCACCGAGGCCGACACGTTCGTGGCACAGGACGATTCGTCGACGGCCGATGCGGAACCGAACGTTGACGCCGCCGAAAACGACCAAGCCCCTATTTCCTCCGCCGAGGGAAACGAAGCGGACGAATCCTAAATCTGCAACGAATTTGACTTAATAGGGTCTCCTTCGTTAGCCAACGGGGTACGTGAAGCTCTGTTGGCGAATTCCATGGCAAGCAAGGGTTGCCTCCCTCGTGGCGCTGGCTGCGCTAGGTAGCCGTATTCGTCTGCCGGCCCCGCCCGACCCAACTCTCCGCGGCGTTGCCGACGTGCTGGGCGAGTCGGTTCAGGGCAAGGTCCTGGCCCACGAATTCTTATGGGAATCCAGTCGTGGTGCCTTCTCCGACGCTATCTTCGGGCGAAACGTGTTGTTTCTTGCCAAAACTCAGCCCGATGGCCCGCGGGACTTGTATCGTGCCGCTGTTCGAGTCACCTACGAAGGCCGCCCTATCGGCGTGTCTCGCGTCGTCAACTTGACCGATACGCCTTTCGGTGACGAGCAGGGACTCATGGCCGCGGGGCAATACGTCGCTTATGCGACCGTTGCTTTCGGTGCTGTTCAGCAGGTCACCGTGCTGGACTTGCAGGGGCAAGAGGTCCAGGCCGAGAGTCGATTGAGCCGTTGGCTGGCCTTGGTTTCGGACTGGCAATCGACGGGTTCTTGGCATGGGCTTGGGCGCACGGAGGTGTCCGCGAACCTTCAAGCCTCTTCTGCCACCATGAGTTTTGGACGGGACGTTCTGAACGTTTCGACGGATTCGATTCCGAATGCCTTTTCGGTTTCCCTGGCGACCGGCGAAGTGGTGGCCAAAGCCAATGAATCACTGCCGGTATCGTCGATGCGCCTGCCGCAACTCGCGAAATCGCCGATTTTGTGGGCGGTGGACACGGTCCGGGGGGTTACGGGGCCTGAATTCATAGCCTGGCTCGAAGATCATGTTTTTGATGCCCGCGATCGGGTGAAGCGAGCGGGGCATCATGCCTTTGGTGCTACGGAAGAAGGGGAAGAGCAGGCGGGTCCTGTGGCCCCACCGCCGCCCCAACCCAAAAAAGTGGAGGGAAACGGCCAATACGCGGTGGCTCCTTGGCCACCGGAGAACTTGCGTTCGATTTGGAAAACGCCGGAACCAGACGAAGGCCTGTGGCGTGAACCAAACGCTGCTTTCTTACAAAAAAACGAAGTCCAGGGAGGCGAACAGCCTCCTGCCTATTTTTTCCAAACGTACGTTCGACCCGACCCAAAACGGCCTTGGTCCAAGGTGTGGTTGGTCGCGATGGATGCTCGTCAAATTCAAGTCGGTATCGAAGGTGGCATCGAAGACCCCAAACCCCTTACGGGAGCCCGTGGAGAAGGACGCATTCCCCGAGAACCGGAAATATTGCATCGTACCGTGGGAGCGTTCAACGGCGGGTTCAAAACCACCCATGGCGAATATGGGATGATGGTATCTCGACGCGTATTGTTGCCGGCGCAGCCTGGGGCGGCCACGGTGGCGGTGACGGAAGATGGCCGGGCGGCGTTTGGAACCTGGCCCTTGTCCACGAATATTCCGGAACAATTTACGTCGTTTCGGCAAAATCTCGATCCGTTGGTCGACGATGGGAAACTCAATCCTTCCAACCGAAAGCAATGGGGGTGGCACCTTCATACGACGGGCATGTTGACCCATCGGTCGGGTTTTTGCCTCACATCGGCAGGGCAGATGGTGTACGCGTGGGGGCCGGAGGTGACGGGCGAGACGTTGGGATATGCGATGATTCAAGCAGGTTGTACCTACGCGATCCATCTGGACATGAATCCGAGGCATACGGCGTTTGCGTATATCGACGCTCGGCAGCGCCAGCAGGCGAAGTTGTTGCACCCCGGCATGGAAGTACTTCCGGAGAGATTTATCGTCTGGTCCCCCAAGGACTTCTTTTATCTAACCCTACGGAATTTCAACCTTTTCGCGTGGGAAGGGGTGAATATGCTTCCGGACAAGGGCCGTCAGCCGCCGCCGGTTTGGGTGCCAGCCGTATTCGAGGGACGAAGCGGCAAGGGGAGCAAGACGGTCCAAATCACCGCATTCCGTCTCAATCGGTTGCAAGCCCGCTGGGTAGCGGAGGGCGAGGCGCTTGAAACCTCCGAAGTCGAACAAGCTCTTGCAGCGATTGTCCCTTCGGCTTCCTCCAAGGGGCCCGGAGCCATGCTTATCCTTAGTGAATCCGGGGAGATTTCGCTGGTGGAAGAAGGAAAAACCATGGCAGGACGCGCCGTGCGATTGCCCTTGTTGGATGAAAAAGAGCAAGGGGCGGAACATGTGGCCATGTGTATTACACGGCAGACGTTATGGGTGGGGCGTACCATGGGTACGGCGGCGCATTTGGCGCAAACCTTGAGAAAGTCGGGATGTGAACTCGTGGTTTCCCTAGGGCAAGGGGCTGCCGTACATCGCACGGGAACATCGGAGCCCACTCTGGACCGTTACCCTACGGCTGCGCTCTATCTGCTCGGACGTTCCCTATCGCCGGGCGCTTTTCGATGGCAGCCAGGTCAAGCTGCCGCCCAATAGATGGGTCAATTTTGACCTGGACAATGGGGATACACCGAACTCAATCCCCGAATCAACGAATTACCACAATAATTTCAATAGATTGGGCGCTGGAAAATGCGGTCGAAAATGACCCGGGATCAAGGTCGTTTTCGTGATTTGGTTCGCGGGGGAGTGGGGGTTGTCACCGTGGTATATTGAGGAGCTTCACCTGGTCCGGATACATCTGTCCAGTGGGTGGTGATCGAACGAACATCCAAATGAATGAATGTGCTGTTGGGATAGTACCCAACCCCAACTCCGGTGAGCGTATGACAATAGTCTCGAAGCTGCTCGTTGCTCACCCCCTCGATTCGAAAATCGATCGCCCGTCCCAGCGCATGGTTGGAGCGAGTCGTATAAGGATTCGAAGATTCTTGACGATATCCGCTCACCACGATGAGCCTTCGTCCTCCGAAATGGTCGCTCACTTGCGCTATCTTGGCAATCAATCCAAGGTCGGTGGAATGGGTGCTGCCTGCCCGGCGATCGAATAATAGACTGTCGATTTTTTCTACTGCCGACGGAATCGGGTGCCCTTTTCTGTCAAGAACCCGGCCGCGAAATGTACTTCCCCCGCGAACCAAGTGAATCACGCCCGATTGCGATGGGGGCTTAGGAGAGATGGCCGGGGGCGTTGGTGCCGTTTGGCTGCTTGATTCTTTCGAATTGTCTTTGGAATCTTCGGGCTGGCAGGGCAGCTTTTGTGTGCGATGCCTGGGCAGTGCGTGACGGGTCAGCGGAACCACCAAACAGGCTCCAACACGCAATTTCTGGCGTGGCTGTAAGTTGTTCGCTTGCTGAATCGCCTCGACAGTGGTTCGGTAACGACGGGAAATAGCTCCGAGGGTATGACCGGAAGCTACGATGTGGGTGGTGTATTCTTCCGTTTTTTCTGGTGTTGGCTTGGTGTTTTCCGCCTTGGAGGCGCTGGGGGGAGTTGTCGGAGTCGAGGTTTTTTTCGTGCCGGGCGGATCCGGTATGACGAGTTTTTGTCCGACTTTCAGGGGGGTGCGACGATTGATTTGGTTCGCGTCGCATAGGGCCTCGACCGTGGTGTTGTAGCGTTTCGCGATTTTTCCGAGGGTATGGCCCTGCCCAACCACGTGGGTTTGTTGTGCGAAGGCTGGAGACGACACGGCCAGTAGCAAAGCCATGGCCGAGCGGACGATCCACTTCCCGTTCATGCGCCGATGAAGAAACAACATGGGAAAGAGCTGCACTTGCGTGCTGCCAAGTACCAGACTTAGCGCCCCTGGCCACCTGATGCAAAGCGCTTTTTTGACCAACTCACCCATTGAATGCCACACTTGCTTTTGAACGATTCTGTTTGGGCATGGCAATCGCCCAAAACAAAACCCGGCAGCAGGATGGTGACCGATGGCGGAAGGTAAGAACTTGGTCGGCGTAGACATTGGATCAAGCTCGATCAAGGTCTGCGAACTCAGGGAAGGCCGCAAAGGACACACCCTGCATAAGGTGGCCTACGCCCCGCTCCCCCAGCAGACGATCGTCGATGGCCACGTCATGAATACGTCGATCGTCATCGAAACGCTGATGCGATTATTTGCGGAACACAAAATCAAACAGCGAGATATCGCCGTGGGGGTGTCCGGGCAATCGGTGATCATCCGAAAAATTACGGTCCCCATGATGACCGCCGCCGAGTTGGACGAGCAGATCCAATGGGAAGCGGAACAGCACATTCCTTTCGATATCAAGGATGTACAAATCGATTATCAGGTGCTTCGACGGCATCCGGACCGGGGGCTGATGGACTTGCTTTTGGTGGCCGCAAAGCGTGACGAAATCAATGACCACGCCCAATTCATCCGAGAAGCAAAACTTCGACCCGTATGTGTCGATATCGATGCTTTCTGTGTCCAAAACCTATTCGAAGTCGCCGTGGGTATCCCTCCCCATCAGACCATTGCCCTGCTCAACATGGGAGCCAGTCTGACCTCCTTGAATATCGTATCCGGTGGAACCAGTGCGTTCACACGCGACATCACCAGCGGGGGCAATACGATCAGCGAGGAGATTCAAAGAGAAACAGGCATGAGCTTCGAACAAGCGGAAGCCTATAAATGCGGAGACACCAGCGCGGGCGATGGGGGAGCCGGCGCCGAACAGGGTGGCATGGTGCCACAACACGTCCAGCAAGTGATCGATTCCGCTTGCGACACCATCGCCGCTGAAATCCAACGCTCCCTCGACTTTTTCATGGCCACCAGCGGAGAAGCCGAAATCAACCAAATCTACGTTACGGGAGGCACCGCGAACCTGTCGAGCCTGCGTGCCGCCATCCAACGTCGCGCTCGTACCCCCGTCGAATTCTTCAATCCGGTGGCTAACCTTACCATCGACCATAAACATGTCCGACAGGACATCGTGCAAACACGAAGCGCGCAGCTAGCCGTCGCCATCGGGCTAGCCCTGCGTAAAGACAAGGAGAAACGCTCGTGATCCGGATCAACCTGCTACCGCAAAAACGCGAGGCGAGGCGCGACTCCGGACAGGGGTGGCTCATCGCCACCATGCTGGTGGTCGCCGCCGAAGTCGTCGTTCTCGGACTGTTCCACCAATTCAAATTGCAAGAACTGGATAAACAAAAACAAATCAACTCCGAACTCAATAACCAAATCGCACAAATCAATACCACCGTGCAGAACCATGCCGAGGTCAAGAAAAAACTCGAGGTGCTGCGCGCGCGAGAAGATGCCATCAACAAACTGCAATCCGCTCGCTCAGGGCCTACCGCCGTCTTGTTGGAGCTATCCCGTATCCTTACCGCTGGACGTGGCCCCACCATCTCCGCGGAAGAACTCATGCAAAAAAAGAAAGACAACCCGCAAGACGTTCATAACGCAAGCTGGGATGCTCGGCGCCTTTGGGTCCTATCCTTCAAAGAAAACCAACGCGTCGTCAATCTCGAAGGCTTCGCCCACGATGGGGAAGACGTCTCCGAATTGGCTCGAAGACTGTCCTTGTCCAAATACTTCCAAGACGTCGTGTTGTTGCCGGCTTCGCAACAAGTCGACGGCGAATCAAAACTCAACGTGGTTCGGTTTCAGCTCCAGACCAAGGCAAGGTATTGAGCCATGGCTGCCGCAAAGTCCTCCGCTTTGTCTCGCATCCCCACCGTCGCCAAGTTCGGTATCGGCCTTGGTTTCGGGGTGCTGACTGCCATCGCCTATTTCATCATTTTCTACAGCGACGTTTCGAGTGCCATTCGCAGCGCCAAATCCCAAGAAGGAACGTTGCGAAATCAACTCGCGGACGCTCGAAAAATCGAGGTCGCTTATCAGCAAGACCTTGGGGAACTCAATGACCGTCAGCAAAGACAGCGGGAGTTCAACAAAGTCCTGCCCGAATCCGCTTCCTATCCCGCCTTCCTGTCGTCCATCCAAGGTGTGGCGAACGTGTCGGGCGTCAATCTGATGGCCTGGGCCCCCATGGAAGAATCCTCCCAAGAGTTTTATGCAAAAGTGCCGATGAAGCTGAAACTAACCGGGCGCTTTCATCAAATTGCGAAGTTCTTTTATGGTGTCGGGCAACTTGATCGCATCATCAACATCGAGGATATCGAGTTATTGAACCCCAAAGTGACCGACGAGGACATCACCATCGAGGTCAATTGCCTTGCTACCGCATTCCGCAGCCTTCCTATGCGGGCTCCGGCTGCGCCCGAGGCGAATCCCGGAGGGCAGTGATATGATCGCACGCAAGCCCGCCTTGCTGGTCGCACTAGGTTTGCTGCTGATGGCCGCAGCCATTGGTTGCGACGACGACAATAAGGCGAACCTATTTTCCGAAAGTGAACCAGCCGCGCCACCGCCACGGCGAGGCCTGCCTCCCGCCGCTTCCGCGAGCCCTGATGGCGGTGACGATGCCGAAAGCAAACTCGCGTTTCGTGAAGAAGATTTTGTCGAAACGGATCTGTCTCGGGACCCATTTCGTTCTTTCTCCAAGGTATTCAAACAAGAAACAGCTTCGACAGCACGGACCCAACGCGAGGTTCTGCTCGAACGATACGCCGTCGATGAACTCCGACTGGTCGGGATCGTGACCGGAGGGGCAGAACATCGCGCCATGTTCGTCGACCCTACCGGGACAGGCTGGATCGTGCATCGCGGACAGTTCATGGGCAAAGCCGAACTTGTCCGAGGCTCCGGCCCCGGCAGCGCCAGCTACGAACTCAACTGGCGCGTGGACCGAATCCGCGACGGTGATGTCGTGCTCGTCCGTGAAGACCCCGCTCATAGCGATATCCCACCGGCAACGATGGTCATCCCCCTTCGACCCGAAGACTCCGCCTCCGCGAGCCGCTGAATCCGTTGCCCTATCCCTTGCCACGAAAGCCGGTCATTTCCTCTCGAATCACGTCATTTCCCGCAATCGTCACGCCCGGGCCAATTCATTGTGGCCACGAATTTGGTCCGTTGGTTCGAGGGAGGATACGATTGCAAAGTAGCTGTGGCTTGGATTCCGCAATCCGCGGATTCCGTCGCACGGGAGCCAAAGATGAGGTTTTCTCGAGGAGCGTCCTGGACTGTTTTGCGGGCATGGGTCATCGCGTTGGCGGTTTCATCCACAGCCTTCGCCAAAGAACCCGACAACCAGGTCCAACAGGTCACTGTCCAACAAGATGGTCCCAAAACCATCATTACCGTCGAGGCTAGCGCACCGCCTCTGTACCACGCACAACTCGTCGCAGGAGGCAAACGACTCATCATCGACATCTCCCATGCCGATGTGGTCGGTCCCCCGCCCACGATCACTCGTCCAAGTGGCGTGGTAGGCGGCGTGCTCGTTCAGCCTTTTGCCTCCTCCTCAGGAAAAACCGCGCGGATGTACATTCAACTCCTCGCCAAAGCCACCTACCAAGTGCGTGTCCGAGGCAATCACCTGATCGTCGAACTCCAGTCTTCGACTGAATCGCAGGCGGCCCAGCCTGCCGATGCTTCCGCGCGTCGAACGACGGCCAGTGTCACGCTCCAACGCGTTCAATACCAAAACGACGATCGCTCCGATTCCGTGATCCTGCATCTTTCCAAACAACCAGCCTATTCGCAAAGCTCACCTCGGACCGGCGTGTCCCGCCTTTTGTTGCGCGATACAACCGTCGAACAAGCCGCGGAACGCATCCTCGACGCTTCTGCTTTCAATGGACTCGTTCGATCCATATCCACCTATCGCTCCAAACAATCTCGCTCCGATACGGTCGTCGAAGTGGAACGTGCCGATAACGCCGTGGGTATCGTCCACCTCAATGGTAATCAACTCGTTTGGACCTTCGCTCTACCCAAAGACCTGCCGTCCTCCTTGACCGGTGTGGGCGCCGATGGGGGAGCTGCCCGCAAAACCCGCACCGTCGCCCGAGAAGCGGCTCTCGTAGACGTTCCCACCGTGCACTCCGGTGACCAACTCGATCCCGTCGAGGAATCCGAGGCAGAACAAGCCGAAGCGGGCGCGTTTCTTCCCCAGCCCACCCTCGGCCAAGCTGCCAATACCCGCGCTTACCGCGGCCGACGCATCGACCTGGACCTCAAAGATGCCGATATCCATAACGTTTTGCGTCTGCTGGCCGATGTCGGAAGGGTCAATATCATCACCGCCGATAACGTCAGCGGTAGTGTCACCATCCGGATGCGAGACGTACCGTGGGATCGAGCCTTGAACGTGGTTTTGCAAGCCAAATCCCTGGGCATGACCCAGGAAGGCAATGTCATTCGTGTCGCACCCCTCGCAGAACTCGAAAAAGAACGAGAGATGGCGATTGCGAGACGTAAACAAGAATACGAACTCACCCCCATCGAAACACGGCTCATCCCCGTATCCTACGCTTCCGCGGGAGAAGTCCAGGCTCGGGCCAAAGACCTGCTTTCCCCACGCGGCTCCATCGCCGTCGATGACCGAACGAATATGCTCATCGCTCGCGACGTGCCGGGAAATCTGAACCAAGTCGAGGAGTTGATCCGATCGTTGGATACCCAGACTCCGCAAGTGCTCGTGGAAGCGCGGATTGTGGAGGCCACGAGCCGCTACATGCGTGACATTGGCGTACAATGGGGCGGAGACGCCACCTTTTCTCAAGCGACGGGCAATCCCACCGGACTTACCTTTCCTTCCAGCGTGGGCATCGCCGGTGGTGCCTCCGACGGTGAAACCCCCACTGCGGGGCTATCACCCTTCAATAGCCGCGTGCAAAACCCCAATTTTGCCGTCAACTTGCCCGCTGCCGTGGGCACCGGCTCCGGTGGCGCCGTCGGTTTGACCTTCGGTCATATCAACAACACCGTCAATCTCGCCCTTCGTCTCTCGGCCGCGGAAACGAGCGGTATGGTCCGCATCATCTCCAGCCCACGCATCCTGACTTTGGATAACCATGAAGCCTCCATCAGCCAAGGCACCATGATCCCCTTCTCCCAGGTCAGCGCCATGGGTGTCCAAACCAGCTTCCGAGAAGCCAAACTCCAACTGCTCGTTCGCCCCCACGTTACCGCCGATGGAAGCGTGTCCATGCGCGTCAAAGTCAACCGAGATGAGCCCGACTTCACCCAAACGTCCGCACGAGGCGACCCCACCATCCTCAAACGAGAAGCGGAAACCGAACTGCTCGTCATGGACGGACATACCGCTGTCATTGGTGGTATCTTCACGCGAAATACCGGACGAAATCTCGATCAGGTGCCGTTTTTCGGAGATATCCCACTGCTCGGACTGCTCTTTCAACACCGCCGTGCAAGCGATTCCCGCGGAGAACTCGTCATTTTCATCACCCCCCGCATCGTGAACCGGGCCGAAGCCCTCGGTCGCTAGTCGCTCGCCTCACAATCCGTACCCATCCAATACGTCTGCGCCAATCCCTTAGGATCCCTATCTATCCGTATTCGGATAGTTTGGATCTATCGAATGATATATGCCGTGTTTTCGTCCAATTCGTGACGGATCTCATCCACCGCTTGCGTCCTACCCTGCCCGCGATAGAGCCGATTCGGAAAATTCATGACCATCCCATCGCGCGATCCCACGTTGCGATAACCATGCACTACCCCCGGCGGGATCATCACCATCGCCGGGTTGCTTTCTCCCACCACCAGCCGCATCCGCCTCCGATACGTCGCCGACCATGGTCGATTGTCCCAAAGCAAAAGCAAAAAATCCGATGGCCCCACAAAACATATCCAATCCGTCTGATCCCGATGCTCATGGGGCCCCCTTGCCACATTCGGTCGCGTCATCGAAGCATACGACATCGCCGGCAACACGCTTTCATCGACTTCATCTCGTCGATACAGTTCGCATAGCCATCCCCTTTCGTCTTCTATCGGACGCAACGTTCGAACCTGCACGTCATCAATCGGTCCATCCTCGAACGATTTTTCGGTCATCATCCGCCTCTTTCCCGCGATAACTCAACGAGACAATCGTCGCCCACCATCAAAGACAAAGCCCCGTGACGAGATGCGCCGGGACGCACGATCACGCGACGTCCTATCAAAGAATCCTCCAAACGGGGGATGTCCTGCACAAGGCATTCTTCCATCAATACCGAATGATCCACCGTCGAACGATGTACTTTGACGCGATCCCCAATCGAGGTAAACGGGCCAATCCGTGCATCGATCAGCTCCGCATCTCGTCCGATGATCGCTGGACCTCGGATCGTCGAACGAATGACCTTCGCCCCTTTTTCCACACGAACCCTTCCCGTTATCTTGCTGTCCTCATCGACTTGTCCTTCTTGACCCGCCTTCAACCAATCGTCGAGAACCGTATCGTTGGCCAGCAGTAGATCATCTTTTTTACCTGTATCGAGCCACCAAGACGAAAGGGTTTCTACACTCACTTTCCCTCCCCGTTGCATGAGCCGGGTGATCGCATCGGTGATTTCGAGTTCTCCTCGCCACGAAGGCGAAAGCTCGTCGATGGCGTCGTGAATCACACGACGAAACAAATACACCCCCACGAGCGCCAGGTTGGAGGGAGGGTGTTTCGGCTTCTCTTGCAAATACATCACATTGCCTTGGGCGTCGACCTTCACCACCCCGAAAGCAGAGGGATCGGATACCTCTTTGAGCAATACGAAAGCGGATAGTTCGGGAGATCGAGCAAACCGCTGAACGGTCGGCGCGATACGAGTGCCAATCAGGTTATCCCCCAGGAACATGACGAAATCATCCTCTTGGAGGAAAGGGCGCGCCACCTTGACCGCATGGGCAATCCCCAACGGTTTGTCTTGCAGCACGTACGTCAGTCTGGCGCCAAATGCCGATCCGTCTCCGAGCGATTGCTTCACCTCTCGACCCGTCTCCGGCGAGATGACAACCGCAAGGTCGGTGATTTGCGCATCGACAAGGTTATCCACCACGTAATAGAGCACCGGACGATTCGCTACCGGCACGAGTTGCTTGGCACCCGAATAGGTAAATGGTCGAAGGCGTGTTCCCACGCCACCCGCAAGGATCAACCCTTTCACGCGGAAGCTCCCAAACCGAGTCGTTCTCGGCCATAAACGCGTTGTGTGATGCGATCGCACCAAACTCGATTATCCAAGTACCATTTCACCGTTTCACGCATGCCTTGCTCAAAGGAAATTCGCGGTTTCCATCCAAGTTCCCGCTCCATTTTCGACGGATCGATCGCATATCGACGATCATGCCCGGGTCGATCCATCACGAAACGAATGAGGTCCCGGTACGGGCGAACCGCCGGTTCCCATTCGTCAAGCAAAGCACAAATCGTCTCGACCATCTGCAACGTCGAACGCTCGTTTCGCGCACCAATGTTATACGTTTGCCCTGGCTTGCCTCGCTCCGAAACCATGAGCAACGCATCGCAATGGTCATGCACATGAAGCCAATCGCGCACGTGCTTGCCATCTCCATAAATCGGTATCGTTTTTCCTTCGAGCGCGTTGAGCAAGGCAAGCGGCACTAGCTTTTCCGGAAACTGGTAAGGCCCGAAATTATTTGAGCAATTCGTCGTGATCGTAGGCATCCCATAGGTGTGGAAAAACGCGCGAACGAGATGATCCGCTCCCGCTTTCGTCGCCGCATACGGTGAACGTGGCGCATACGCCGTCGTTTCAGAAAATGCTCCCTCTTGTCCAAGAGAGCCGAATACTTCATCCGTGGAAACGTGTAATAACCGAAAGCGATCACGATGCTCCCGGTCGAGCATCGACCAATACAAGCGGGTCGCGTCGAGTAATTCGAATGTTCCTACCAGATTGGTGTGAACGAACGGACGCGGGCTGTCGATGGAGCGATCGACGTGAGATTCCGACGCCAGATTGAAAATCACGTCGGGTCGGTGCTCTCGCAACAACTCGTCGAGCAAGACGCGATCCGCCAAGTCTCCATGCACGAAGTGGAAGTGGGGCTGATGGCGCAAGGCGGCAAGGTTATCGAGATTGCCGGCGTAGGTGAGCAGGTCGAGCACGACCAGATCGACATCCGGGCGAGCCAACAGACGATAGACGAGATTGGTTCCGATAAATCCTGCTCCGCCGGTAACCAAGATTCGAATCATGGTTGTGCTTAGCCTGAAGGACCAAGGGGATCGATGCAAACCGGAACCATAAACAATGTCCCTGGTTCAGATGAGAATCATCTACGGAAAGAAATGAGAAAGATTCAGTGGATGAGCTTTTCGCCCCATTGGAAACCGCGGTCGAAGGCTTTGAGATTGAGGTCCGTCGTTCCGCGCGGAACCGAGTCTTCCACCGCCTTTCGCATGGCATCCACACTGACAAGCTTGGTGATCGATGTGAAAAAACCGACCATGACGATGTTGAGGATCATGCGTCGCCCAAGTTCTTCCGCAATTCGCGTGGCGGGCACACCAAAGACTTTGGCTTCATTGGGAATGGGGTCAGGCTTGACCATGTCCTGCTCGATGAGCAGCATTCCCCCCTGGGCGATTTGGGGTGAAAACTTGGTGTAGGCATCTTGGGACATACTCACCAACACGCGCGGACGCGTCACATAAGGGTACAGGATGGGGGTATCGGAGACGACCACCTGGGCCGAACACGCGCTACCACGAGCCTCCGGACCAAACGCTTGGGTGAGCGTGGCTTCCTTGTTGTCGAAAAGAGCGGCTGCCTTTCCGGTGATGATGCCAGCCAGGATGACACCTTGGCCGCCCAGACCGCCGAACTTGATCTCCGTGGTCGTCATGTTCCTTCTCCCTTTGCCTGCGGCGGCACGTAGTTGTCCGGGCACGGCACGTATCGCGGCCCCAACACTTCCTTGTAGCGAGCGTTCATGGCATCGGCAAAGGTGGGGCGTTCGCGATCGACGAACGTGCCGACCGTGATTTCGGATTGGAAGTCGATCCGCAACTCACTGGTATTGGCACCGTTCTTTTTGACGGATTTTTCTTGATAATATTTCATCGCGTCGAGGCCATCGCCGAGTCGATTGCGACGCTGGTAGAGCGTGGGGCAGGGGGAAATGACCTCGATGAAGCGGAACCCACGTTTTTTGAGGGCATCACGCATGGCCTTGGTGAGTTCTCGCACGTGGAAGGTGGTCCATCGAGCGACATAGACCGCACCGCAGGAGTCGGCGAGGTAGGGCAGATTGAAAGGCTCCTCGAATTGTCCGAGGGGCGCGGTGGTAAATTTTGCAGTGGCTGGCGAGGTGGGGCTCACCTGACCCCCGGTCATGCCGTAGGTGAAGTTGTTGACACAAACACACAGCACGTCGAGGTTTCGCCTTGCGGCATGGATGAAGTGGTTTCCACCAATGGCGATGAGGTCTCCCTCGCCGGAATATACGACGACATTGAGTTCGGGATTGCCGAGTTTCAAGCCGGTGGCAAAGGCCAACGCGCGTCCGTGGGTGGTGTGAAACGAATCCACGGACATATAGCCGGATACCCGGCCCGTGCAGCCGATGCCGGAGACGACCGCGGTTTTTTTCAGGTCGATTTTGGATTGGGTCAACGCTCGCGCAAAGCAGTTGACGCTCGTTCCGATGCCGCATCCCGGACACCAAATGCTCGGCATGCGATCCATGCGAAGGTACGGGTTGACTGGATTGATTGCAACTTCTGTCATGGCCGATCCTTTGCGTCAGTTCTTGCCGCGAGCGGCTTCGATGATGGCATTCGCAATGACTTGCGGATCATGCACCTCGCCGCCTCCATGAGGCACCAACACCGTACGTGTCATGCCCGCCACACAACGTTCGAGTTCGAACACCATTTGGCCGTAGTTGAGTTCGGGCATCACGAATGACTTGATCGTGGGCGCGATCTGTTTGACCCGCTTTTCAGGGAAGGGCCACGCGACGATCAGGCGCATCGTTCCCACTTTGATTCCTTGTTCTCGGGCGATTTCTACACCCCGCTGGGCCACGCGCGACGTGATTCCATACGACATCACGACGACTTCCGCGCCCTCGATGCCGTCTTCTTCCCACTCACAGATCTTGTCTGCGTTTTTGCGAATCTTGTCGACAAGGCGATGAACGAGTTTTTCCTGGGCGTGATGATTCATGACCGGATAACCGCGCTCGTCGTGCGTCAGTCCTGTCACGAATAGGTTGTAGCCATCGCCCGCCTTGGCCATCTCAGGCACCCAACCGTCGCCCGCATCGAAAGGCTTGTATTCGCCAGGCTTCTTTTTGGTGAAGTTGCGCTCCACCACCTCGATGTCCTCTGCGTTGGGAATCACCACACGCTCGGTCATGTGCCCCACGCATTCATCCATCATCAACATGACCGGTACACGCCAGGTTTCCGCAAGATTGAACGCTTTGATGGCGAAGTCGAAACACTCTTGAGGCGATTGCGGACACAAGGCGATGATCTCGTAATCGCCGTGGGACCCCCATCGGGCCTGCATCATATCCGCTTGCCCCGGTAAGGTGGGAAGCCCGGTCGACGGGCCGCCGCGCTGCACGTTGACGAATACGCAAGGACATTCGGTGATGGCCGCAAGTCCTACGTGCTCCATCATCAACGAAAAGCCAGGGCCGGATGTGACGGTGAGAGCTTTTTTGCCTGCCCATACGCCGCCTTGCAGCGTAATGGATGCCGCGATCTCATCTTCCATTTGAATGAATACGCCCCCCATGGTGGGGAAACGCTGCGCGATACGCTCCACGACTTCCGTCGAGGGCGTGATGGGATACCCCGCGGCGAAGCGACAGCCTGCTGCTAATGCTCCTTCGCATGCCGCATGGTTTCCGTCCAAGTAATGCTGACCCGTCAATACTCCACGTGGGTCTGCTGCCATGGCGACCACCTCCGTATGGGAACGAACCCCGACAACGACTGTCTCACGCCGACTTCTTGATGATCACCCCAAAAATGGCGAAGTCCGGACAGTAAAGGCCACATAGATCACAACCGGTACAATCCTCCTCGCGAGTCAATACCGGCGGGTGATACCCCTTTTTGTTGAATCCCGTATCCAGATCCAAGGCGCGGGGAGGACAGAATTCGACACAAAATCCGCAGCCTTTGCATCGCTCCACCTCGACGAATACCGTCCCTCGCACCTTCTTGGGCTTGGCTGCCCCTCCGGCGTCAGACATCTTTCATCTCTCCCTGTCTCCCGCACCACGCGGGCCGATCACGCTCAGCCGTCGAATCCGCGGACTCGATCCGACGTTCTCCTCCACGGACGCTGCTTGTTTTTTTCGAACGGGTCCGTCCACAGGCAGGCCTTCTACCTCGCGTCAGTTCTATTCGCGAAATAGAACGTGACCACGATTCCGTCAACACACCGTGACCCGTCACAGATTGTCTAATCGTGAATTGATTATGGATGCTTCCTCGTAGCAAGTTCGACTAGATATTTAATATTATAAATTCATCTTGTTACTGATTTGTGGCGCATTGAAATCGTGACGTGTGCGAGCGGTTCGGACGCTCTCCCTTGCTTTGAACCTCCGGTGCTTCGCTCAGGCTCCGCACCCCCCCACAATTGTGCTTTATTGCCTTTCACCATGGCCAACGTTCTCATTGTCGAAGATGAGCCTGCCATCGCCGAATCTCTTTCTTTCGCGTTGCGTCGCGACGGTTTTGCCGTTGACATCGCCGACTGCCTTGCCCAGGTCAATGGCAAAATCGACCTTGCCGACCTCGTTTTGCTCGACTTGATGCTGCCCGATGGCAGTGGTTTCGATCTCATCGTGCAGATTCGTCGACGTGCGTTACGTCCTGCCATCATCGTGTTGTCAAGCCGCGATGAGGAGGCCGATCGGGTGGCAGCTCTCGAGTCGGGAGCGGATGATTACGTGACCAAACCTTTTTCTCCGCGGGAGGTGGTGGCGCGCGTGCGGGCGGTGCTTCGACGCGCCCAGCCTTTCGAAGCTCCTGAGCTACACCTGTCTTGTTCGAGCATTCAAGTCGATGTGACGACACGCCGCGCTGTGGTGCAAGGGACGGTGCTCGAGTTGACTCGGGTGGAGTTCGACTTGCTCGCGTGTTTGATCGAAGAGCCGGGAAGGGTGTACACGCGCTCGCAACTCATCGACAAGGTGTGGGGCGACGGCTTTGCCATTACTGATCGAACTGTGGACTCGCATGTCAAAGGATTGCGCAAGAAGATGGTGGAGGCAGGAGGAGATCCGAATCTAGTCGAGACCGTTCGTGGTGTGGGGTATCGCATCGCCCTCGTTTCTTCCGTGCAGAGCGAACCGTGATTCGATTCCTTTTCGTTTTCACTGGCGCCATCGGTTTGATTCTTCTGATGGCCTTCGTAGCCGCGAAACTGTCCCGGGTTCGCACCGAAGGCATCTCCGTTCGTTTGCAAATCTTCATTGCGCTGGCGTTCATTGTCGGAGCCTTTTCTTTTGGACTGGGTTTGCTCGTTCTCGACCGTATCGAAGCGCGCGCCACTCGCGTTGCCAAAGAAGCCGCTAGCGACGAGGCGGCTGCCATTGCCACGTTCATTGCGGGTCAAATCGATGCTACCGGCGCCTCGCTCCACGGTATCGTCGAGGTGCTTGAATACGAACGAAGACGCGGAAGTCCGGAACGTTCTCGTCTCGCTCTTTTTGATGCATCGGGCAAGGTGATGTTCATCGATGGCCCAAACCCCGATGATCCGGGAACCGTCGCCGTGCGCGCCCCCATTCATACACGCCACGGTGTGGCCGGCCATGTGCAAGTCGTCAAAGAAACCGTCATCATGCGCAGACTGCTGGCCGATTTTGCGCCCACGGTCCTTGTCATCAGCGCCATTCTTGGTGCAGCGGCGGCGCTTGCGGCCGCGCTCATCGGCAGAGCCATCGCTGCTCCCATCGAATCTCTCACCCACTTCGCAGAACGAGTCAGCGAAGGGGATCGCGCCGTCACCCCACCGGTGCCCCACGGACTCGAAGTCAAACGACTCACCAAAGCCATCGACAAAATGCGTCGACAACTCGATGGCTTACCTTACGTCGAAAGCTTTGCTGCCGACTTGTCTCACGAACTCAAAAACCCTGTGGCCGCCATTCGCGCTTCGGCGGAAGTGCTCGATGACGGCGCGTTGGCAGAGCCCGAAGAGGCGGCTCGATTCGTCAAACGCATTCGGGAGGCTACCGGGCGCATCGAGGTCATCCTTTCGGAGCTTCTGTCGCTGGCGCGTATCGAGTCGCGAGGCATCGAGAACTTCGATTCGGTCGATTTGCAGGCGGTGGTTCGGTCCATCCTCGAATCGCACGCGACCCGGGGCAAAGTCCTGTTCGAGCCTGGCGGTCCCGTACGTATCCGTGGGGATGGCCGGTGGTTGGCGCGTGCGATCGACAACCTCGTTCACAACGCCTTTTCTCATGGAGATGGCTCGCAACCGCCCCGCATTTCCCTTCATACCCTCGGTCCCAATGCCATGGTCACCGTCTCCAATCCTGGAACTCTTCTTCCTCATGTCCGAAAACGGTTATTTCGGAGATTTGTGACCTCGCGAGGCGATAAAGGCGGAACCGGTCTCGGTCTGCCCATCGTGCGTGCCGTCGCCGAAGCCCATCGCGGAAAAGTCGAAGTGGAATGCGATGATACGACCGTTACCTTTCGCCTCGTCCTACCCAAAGAATGAGCCCATTGCCACGGGGCCTTCGGCCACCGGCGCGGTGGGAACCAGCCCGTCCGCTCCTCAGACCCAGTCGATTATCGGAATGCAACGACCCAATTCGGCTCCTTCGCTCAAGACCTTTGCTTTGCTCTTTGCCTGTGGCACTTCCGTGGTAGACTCCCACCGTTCGTCAGGAGGATTCTCATCATGCAACATGGTTGGCCTTTGTGGGCCGCGCTCGGATTGATGATGTCGGTAACGTCCATCAGCTTGGCTGATGACACCAAGGCACAGACCCAAGACTCCAAGGCTGCAACCACCAAGCGACGCGATCCAAAAGGGATAACCGGCATCAGTCCTTTCATGGAACTGATCGTCAAGGGAAGTTCGGCATACGTCGCAAGAGACTTCCCTACGGCTATCTCCACCTACCAAGAGGCGATCCAAAAAACTCCGAATCGTCCGCTTGGACACTACATGCTCGGACAAGCCTTCCTGGCCGACAAAAAAATCGACCAAGCCGAAGGGGCGTGGCAAACCGCGCTCCGATACGCGAATAGCGATCCGGTCGTGCGCGCGAAAATTCTTTTCGTCCTCGCGGATCTTCGCGAGCAACAAGGCCGATGGGACGATGCCATCAAGGCATGGAAAGCGTATGCCGACTTCATCGCATCGGAACCCAAGGCCAAAGGCTATCCTGCCACCCCCACCGAGCGCATTCGCATCATCGAAAAACGCCAGGAACTCGAAGCGAAATACGCCAAAGTCAAAGAACGAATCGCCCAGCGAGAGCAAGACGTCGCAGAAAAAGCCAAGTAATCGGATATGCACGAATCATTACGTCCCACAACCAGCTCGCAGCGGAGGCATCGGATGCGCCGTGGTTTGATGTTGCTCGGCCCCTTCCTCATCCTCGCAAGTCCCTCGGTCGGCTTTGCGGACCCTCCTAGTCCCGATACGCCGGCCATTACCGTCGTCCGCATCAAAACCGAAGATTCCGACGCCCAGGCCGATGCGTTGACGACCGCGTTGCAAGCGGAAGTGCGCAATTTAGCGGGCTGGTCCCTCGCCGAGGGCGATTATTCCCTCGAAGTGCTCACCATGGCACTACGTTGCCCCTGGCCACCGGATGCCGCTTGCGAAGCTCGCATCGCACAAGAAATCAAAGCAGACCGCTATATCTGGGGAACTATCGACGAAAAATCTGGAAAAGCAGTCGGCACGTTGCACCTCTGGCAACGGGACCAAGGGCAAACGAAAGTCGACCTTTCCTACGCGTCGAATTTAACAGAAGCTAACGACGAAACCCTTCGCCAAATCGTCCGGGAAGCTCTCGCCACCCTGACCGGCGGTCCCCCCAAAGGCTCCGTCGATATCAGAGCCGGCGACGTCAACGGACAGGTGCTCGTCGACGGTAAGCCTGTGGGCACCATCCAAAACGGAAAAGCCACCATCTTCGTGCCCGCCGGCACCCGTCGGATCGAAGTACGAGCCCCTGGTTATGCCCCTGTTTCCGGCGACGTGACCGTCCACCCCAACGGAAGCGTTTCCCTTACCTTGCATCCCGTCGCTCAAGAAAACGCCGATTCCTCGGAAGGACCGAACTATCGCCGTATCGGTGCCTATTCCGCCTTGGTCGCTGGCGGCGCCTTGGCTATTGGTGGTGTGTATTCCTCGTTGCAAGTCAACAGCATCAACAACGACAATGCGTTTATCGCCTACCGAGAGGGTGTCGAAGGAGATGTATGCGAAGCGGCCAAAAATGGCGTGTATTCCGGGAAAGCCGGAGCCGCTTCCCCCCAAACCGTCGAGGATAAATGCGCCGCCTCTGATAAGTTTTCCGTACTCCAATGGGTTTTCTACGGGTTGAGCGCCGTTTCCGTGGGCGCGGGAACATACCTATTGGTTACCGAAAAACCCGACGAAAAGGGGCCCTCGACTGCCAACCAACTGCAAGTTCTTCCCACGGCGGTGCGTGGCGGGGGTGGCTTGGACCTCCGGCTTAAATTCTAACTAATCGTTTTTATTGATATTAATTCCCCTCGCCCCCACAGCTCGGGATGCCTGTAGAGTCAAAACCCATGCGTATCGTAGCAGGCGTATTGCGCGGAAGGAGACTCCGAGTTCCGACTGGAAAAACCACACGTCCCACCACCGAGCGAGTACGAGAAGCCTTGTTCGACATGCTTGGCTCGAGCATCCAGCAGCGCAACGTGCTCGACCTTTATGCCGGTTCAGGGGCGTTGGGTATCGAAGCCTTGTCCCGCGGTGCTCGCCGCACCGTCTTTGTCGAAGCGGCCCCTTCAGCGGCGCAAATCATCCGTGCCAATCTAGTTAATCTAGCCCTCACCGACCCTTCGGTGGCTCAAGTCGTTGTGCGTGCAGTAGAGCGTAGCTTTTCTGTTCTTCGTGCTTTTTCGCCTTTTGATCTGTGTTTCGTAGACCCCCCGTTTTCCGCGGTTCGTGATCGTTCGGCCCTTCGCGCGGTCGAAGCCATGGTGGAGGAAGGGATCTTATCACCCCACGCCGAATTGATTTTTGAATCCCCTAGCGATCAGCCGGTTCCTTCGCTACAGGGATTCGGGCTCGACGATTTTCGACAGTATGGTGATACGCATCTGGCGTTCTTTTCTCTCGCAAACGGGAAAAATAAGCTACAACGCGAAACCTGAATCGGTATACTACCGCTTCGAGATTCTTTGAGGGACCTGCATGACTCCTTCTTCGCCTCCTCGCCCGTCCATTCCTTCGACGTTGCCGAAAAAGTCGAGCGGTGCGCCTTATATCGCGGCCATCATCATTCTTGTGCTGCTGATCATTGGTTTGGTTTGGTTCAAGTTTAGCAGGAAGGATCCGCCGGTTCAGACGCCTGTGATTCAGTCGATGACGGTCGAAACCGCCCAGCCTCCACCCATTTTGGATATTCCGGCCCCCCCGGAAATCGAGGCCGGCCCAGATAGCGGGCCCGACAGCGGAAAGAAAAACACGGCAACGAGCGGAACGAACCTATGTTCGAGCCCCTGCAATGGAAACGCGCCGCCCGCGTTACGCAGCGCTCTTTCCAGCACCGCGGGGGCCGCCCGCGGGTGCTATGAACGCGCTTTGCGCACCAATCCTATGCTCGAAGGACGCATGATGGTCGCGGTTCGGGTTGCTTCTAACGGCAATGTCTGTAGTGCCAGCGTGGTCCAAGACAGCGTGGGCTCGGCGCAAGTGACTTCTTGTGTCAGCAGCCTGTTCAGCGGAAAACGTTTCCCACCGGTAACGGATGGCCGCTGTGCCGATGTTCAAGTCCCCCTATCTTTCAAACCTCGGGAGAATAAATGATGTCCCGTGTACTTTGGCTACTCGTTGGTGCCCTGTTGCTCGCCGCTTGTGGCGATGACGAGCGTGAAACCCCCAACTGTGAAGACATGTCCAAATGCGTGACGGAGCCAAGCGGTGGAACCCCCATCTCTTCGGACGCCGGCTCCGACAGCGCCTCCGATTGAGCATCCTTCCCTCTGCCCGAAAAAACGCTCTCGTTTTCATCCATCATGCCTCGTTTCGAATTGGTTTCCTCCTTTCTTCCCAAGGGCGACCAACCCAAAGCCATCGAAGAAATATGTGACCGTCTCCGTCGCCACGAACGATTCACAACCTTGTTGGGCATTACCGGAAGCGGTAAAACATTCACGATCGCCAACGTCATCGCGACCGTCAACCGACCCGCCCTCATCATGGCGCCGAACAAGACGTTGGCCGCCCAGCTCTATAGCGAAATGCGCGACCTGTTCCCCCAGAACGCCGTCGAATATTTCGTCTCCTATTACGACTATTATCAACCCGAAGCCTACATCCCTGTCACCGATACCTTCATCGAAAAAGACTCCATCATCAACGACCACATCGATCGCATGCGCCACGCCGCCACCGCCGCGCTCTTGAGCCGTCACGATGTCATCATCGTGGCTTCCGTAAGCTGTATTTATGGCATCGGTTCGGCGGAAAGCTATGCAGGCCTGCTCGTTCCCATCGAAACCGGAGTCGAACTGCGTCGCGACGAGCTGCTGCGCAAGTTAGTCGATATCCAATACGAGCGAAACGATATCGATTTTCACCGAGGCACCTTTCGGGTTCGGGGGGATGTGGTGGAAGTCTTCCCGGCTTATGAGCAAGACCGAGCCGTTCGTGTCGAGTTTTTTGGCGATGAGGTGGAGGCGATTCGTCAAATCGATCCCATGCGTGGTCGGGTGTTGCAAACCTTGGAGCGCTACGATGTGTATCCAGGTTCGCATTACGTCACACCCGAGGCTCAACTGCGCAAGGCCGCCGAATCCATTCGCGCCGAACTTCTCGAGCGATCGCAGTTTTTTGACGGCCAAGGGCGTTTGCTCGAAAAACAGCGGATCGAGCAGCGCACCCTGTACGACCTCGAAATGCTCGAGCAGATGGGCTACTGCCAAGGAATCGAGAACTACTCCCGCCATCTATCCGGGAGAAAAGCTGGGGATGCGCCGCCTACGCTCATCGATTATTTTCCCGACGATTTCCTTCTGATCATCGACGAATCCCATCAGACTTTGCCGCAAATCAAGGCGATGTATCAGGGCGACCGGTCGCGCAAAAGCACCCTGGTCGATTATGGATTTCGTCTGCCCAGCGCCTTGGACAATCGGCCTTTGCGTTACGACGAATTCGAATCGCGTATCAAACAGTGCATTTTCGTCTCTGCCACGCCTGGAGAGGAGGAAATTGGGTTGACGGCTGGAGAAGTGGTCGAGCAAGTCATTCGACCCACCGGCCTGACGGATCCCAGGGTCGAAGTACGTACCGTGACAGGGCAAGTCGATGATCTTCTTGGTGAAATCCGCGTTCGGGTCCAGGCCGGTGAGCGCGTGCTCGTCACCACCTTGACCAAACGAATGGCCGAAGATCTCACGGATTACTACCAAGAACTTGGGATTCGGGTTCGCTATCTTCACTCGGACGTGGAAACCCTCGAACGCATCGAATTGCTAAGGGATTTGAGACTTGGGGAATTCGATGTGCTGGTGGGAATCAACCTGCTTCGAGAAGGATTGGATTTGCCGGAAGTTTCTCTTGTGGCCATTCTCGATGCCGACAAGGAAGGTTTCCTGCGTTCCGCTCGCTCTTTGATTCAAACCATCGGCCGCGCAGCCCGCAACGTCAACGGGCGAGTCATCATGTATGCCGATCGCATCACCGACGCGATGAACCGCGCCCTTGAGGAAACGAATCGCCGTCGAGAACGACAAACCCGGTACAACGAAACCCACGGCATCACACCGGAAACGGTAAAAAAGGCCATCGCCGATATTTCTCCGTCGTCGGGAAACACCGATTATTACACGATTCCGTCACGTCGACGGGAAAGTTCGGCGGCAGCCGAAACCGAAATCTCGTTGCAAGAGCGGATCGAGGCGATGCGCGCGGAGATGTTTTTGGCCGCGGAAGCATTGGATTTCGAACGGGCGGCTCGTCTTCGCGATACGCTCAAGTCCCTTCGTGCGCTGGAAGAACCACAAACGAGCGCGATCGCCGCGAACCCCGTGAAAAAGTCCCGCAAGTCCTCCTTGCGTGACGCTCCCAAAAGCGCCCGTCCCCGACGACGTCGGTAGCGGCTATCGGCTCGAGGAGTATCGCCGGTTCCTCGCTTGGGGAGCGTTCATGGATGGACGTGCAAATCCGCCTCTTCCAGAACGGTTTTGACGAAGGAAGGAAGGGAGATGTCTCGCTGCTGATGAGAGGTGCTGGTTGGTGGGCATTGACGATCGGCTGCGACAGCTATGTCAATGCTTTTGAGTTCGTTGGCGGTACGCGCTTCGACGACCCGGATCTGATACGTGGCATCGTGTAGTTCCAAGGTATGCTTGGCAAAGGGGCATTCTTTCACTTTTTGGTGCTTTTTGACCGACACGCATACCACCAGGGCGTAAGCATCGGCTTGTTTGGATTTGCCGCTTTTGGGGCCGATGCTGTCATAGCTGTTCGTGATTGTATCGACGAGATACAAATCCGATCCGAGGTTTTGGGTGGCGACCACGGCGGCGTTATGGGCACCGGAGGTATTGTCGACCGCGGCAGCCGTGGGCTCGGCCTTTCCATCGCAGACTTTTCCAAGGTCAAGGACACTCGGTATGGCAGGGGAAGACGCGGTGGGGGTGGCTGCAGGGCTGGCGAGCGGCGTTGGGCTGGGTTCGTCCAAACCGCATTGTTTTCTGCACGACCAGCGGCTTTCTTTCGCCTTCTGGCTACATGAGTCCGCTTCGGATTGGGTTTTCGAGCCGCACGCTTTTTCTTGGCTCTCGAAGGCTTTTTCGCATTCTTGGATGCACGACGGCTTGTTGTTTTGGCAACCCATCCAGAGCAATCCAGAAAAACACAAGGCAACTATCAGACAATTCCGCATCCAAGAAGGATAACCGAAAGCGCCACGTTCGTGGAAAATACTATTAACTATGTAAATACAGCTAGTTGCAACTTGCGCGGCTTTCGACTGGGGTTTGGGTATCGGGGCCATGACGAAAGAGCGTCCGTTGACGTGGCGGGGGGGGTGGCGTTAGATGGCCGAACGCGATCGGAAGGATATCGTCATGAGCGACAAAGCAGACCACGACCTGGGGCGAGACGTCATGGGGGAGGTATCACGACGAGCGGCCCTTCACGGCGTGATTGCGCTAGGGGGATTGTGGTTTTTGCCGATGGCGGGATGTGAACGACCGCTAGTGGCTTCGGTGCCCCAACCTGACCCCAATCCTCATCCCTCGTCTTCTTCACCGATGGAAAAGGAGCCTGCCATGCCTACGGAATACACTCTTCCGCCTCTCTCCTATGCCTACGACGCCTTGGAGCCTCATATCGATGCGCAGACGTTGCGGCTTCATCACGACATGCATCATGCGGGATATGTCAAGGGAGCGAATGCGGCGCTCGCGAATCTCGAGCAAGCAAGAAAAAGCGGAGACTACAACCTGGTCGATTTATACTCGAAAAAGCTGGCTTTTCATCTGTCCGGCCATCTTCTTCATTCTCTATTTTGGGAGAATATGGCGCCAGTCGGCAAAGGGGGGGAACCTTCCAAGCCTTTGGACGCGGCGATTCGTGCGGCTTTTGGGAGCCTGGAGGCCATGAAAGCGCAAATGTCCGCGGTAGCCGTTTCGGTGGAGGGAAGTGGCTGGGCCGTATTGGGGTATCATCCGATCGACCAACAGCTTTCTCTGCTTCAATGTGAAAACCATGAGAAAAAAGCGGTGTGGGGAACCATCCCCTTGCTGGTCGTCGACGTGTGGGAGCATGCGTATTACTTGAAGTACCAAAACAAACGGGCGGATTTTGTGGCGGCGTGGTGGAACCTGGTCCATTGGAATGACGTATCCGCGCGCTATGCGAAAGCCAAAACGCTCACGGCTTTGCGCTAGTACGTTGGGTGTGATCGACGCGCGGGCCCGTGAGCCCCATCGATTGACGGCGTCGTTTGGCGCCGGGTAGCCATCCTTCCCACGAATTGTTGAATCGGTTGTTGAAGGTGAAAAGGTCGACGATGGCGCGGACTTCTCGCTGGGTGGCTTCATCGAAAGCTTGTTCGAACGCCTGAACGACCTCGGGAAATTCCTTTTCGAGATTCGAGGTGCGAATCTCCGCGTAGTGAAACAGCAAGCGGGTATCCCCATCCTGTTCGTCGTCGGAGTCAGGATTGCGGGCTTCGGCGATGTCCTGGCGGCTCAGGCCTTCCCAGCGGGCAAGGTTTTCGTGAAAAACGGAGCATACGTTGCATTGGTTGATGGACGAGACTCGAAGAATGATTTTTTCACGAAGGTTTGGGCCGAGCCGTTTGGCTCGCAGCGAAGGGGGATGGGAAAGAGCACGAAATAGGCTTTTTATAGAATAAACCGATATTTTGGGCACCGACATGCGCTGATTGTACCCCCCTTTTTTCAAAGAACCTGCTAGAAACGCATATCGTGACAACCTTGATGATTGGCGTATCAGGTGGAACGGGTTCGGGAAAAACCACCATCGCTCGTGCGTTGCTCGATGGGCTTCCGCGAACGAGAGCTGTCCTTCTTCAGCATGACAGCTACTATCGGGATCATCCGGAGCTTTCCTACGAAGAACGTTCCGGATTGAATTACGACCACCCCTCGGCGCTCGACACGGAACTTCTGGTCACGCACCTGGACGCTTTGCGAAAAGGAAAAAAGGTGAGTGTCCCGGTCTATGACTTCGCCTCCCATCGTCGCAAGGAACACACGACTCTCGTCGAGCCGGCGCCTGTGATCATCGTGGAAGGGATCTTGGTGCTCGCGGAAAAAGATGTTCGGGATCGGTTGGATATCAAGCTATTTGTGGACACGGCGGCGGATATTCGGCTGATGCGGCGGGTTCGACGGGACCTCGAGGAGCGAGGCAGGACGTTTGCCCAGGTTCGCAAGCAGTATTACGAATCGGTACGGCCGATGCATCAAGCTTTTGTGGAGCCATCCAAGGCTTATGCGGACATCATCATTCCCGAAGGAGGGAAAAACCTGGTGGCTGTAGACATGGTGGTGGCGCGAGTACGTCAGTGGTTGCAGCAATTCGGCGTATAACGTGCTGGGCGGCGTTCACGCACGAACGCGCACGAACGTTCGGTGCCTAGCGGTGTCAGCCGCGGTGAGGGGAGGAAGGGTTGTGCTGGTGGCCTGCCTTCGATGAGCGGAAGGCCGTTGCTGTGTTTCGTGGCCGTAGACGCGACGAGAGCCGAGCGCTACACGAAGGAGCGACCCTTGTCGGTATGAGGACAAATCATGTACACACCCATTGCGAAAGAGCAGTCTCCCGTATTGCTGGGACAACCCATCAGCCTGCAGGATCTTGATGATGTGGCGCGTCGTGGAAGACCCGTGGCCTTATGTTCTTCGGCGCGGGAAAAGATGGCTCGGTCCCGGGCGGCCATCGATCGGATCGTGACGGGAGGAAATGAATCTCCCAACGTTTATGGGGTCAACACGGGGTTTGGAGCGCTGAGTGAAACCCGGATCGATGCGCATGATATTCGGGCTTTGCAACGCAACTTGGTGCGAAGTCACGCGTGCGCGGTAGGACCGGAACTCGATGTGCCATGGGTTCGCGCCATGACCATGTTGCGCGCGCAAGTGTTGGCGTTGGGGCATTCCGGGGTACGCGTGCAGGTGGTGGAGTTGCTCATGGGGATGCTCAATCGCGACGTTCATGCGCGGATACCATCGCAAGGTTCCGTGGGGGCCTCGGGGGACCTAGCGCCTTTGGCGCATTTGGCGTTGGTATTACAGGGGGAAGGGGAAGCGCGGGTAGAGGGGGGATTGCTTCCTGGTGCGGAAGCGCTTCGGTTGGCCGGGCTCGAGCCGATCGAACTGCAAGCCAAAGAAGGGCTGGCCCTCATCAATGGAACGCAGATGATGGCGGCTTTGGGAGCCATCGCGTTGCTCGAATCCGCCATGCTGGTCCGCTATGCGGATCTGGCCGGCGCCATGAGCCTAGAAGCGCTCCAAGGTTCCAAAAAACCCTTTGATTCTCGTATCATGGACGTTCGTTCCCACCCGGGGCAGGCGATCGTCGCCGCCAACCTTCGCACCTTGCTCGCCGACAGCCAGATCATGGAAAGCCACGCGCATTGCCACAAGGTGCAGGACCCGTATTCCTTGCGATGTATGCCGCAAGTGCATGGTGCGTCTCGGGATGCGTTGGCCTGGGCCAACGAAGTGATTGGGCGTGAACTCAATGCGGTGACGGACAATCCGCTGGTGTTTTTGCGCGACGATGGGGAGGCGGAGCTGATTTCGGGAGGCAACTTCCACGGGCAACCGCTCGCGTTGGCGCTGGACTTGGCTGCCCTGGCGGTCGCCGAACTGGCGAATATCAGCGAACGTCGTGTGGAGCAACTCGTCAATCCGGCCCTATCCAGCGGGCTTACGCCATTTCTTGCCGCACATAGTGGATTGGATAGCGGTTTGATGATCGCCCAGGTAGCAAGCGCTTCGCTCGTGAGTGAAAACAAAGTGTTGTCACATCCTGCGAGTGTCGATTCGATTCCATCGAGTGCGGGGAAAGAAGACCATGTATCGATGGGTTCCGTATCGGCGCGCAAGCTGATGCAAGTCGTGGACAACGTATGGGTATGTTTGGCGATCGAGGTGCTTGGGGCCTCGTTTGGTCTCGACCAGCGCCAACCCCTTCGGGCTGGTAAAGGTGTCTACGCCGCCCATCAAGCGCTTCGTGAGGTGGTGGAACCGCTGACCGCGGACCGTGTCTTGTACCAGGACATCCAACGGGTCCAGGCTTTCATGCGTTCCTCGGAGTTGCTGAATCGCGTGCAAACGACGGTGGGGCCCATGGGGTGAAGACAAAAAGGCGACGGCCAAGTTTGATCTAGCCAAACTTGGCCGCAGCCAGGGCCCGGAGGTGGATTGTTGGAGGAGGTCCCGGACGGTTAGGTGAGATGACGCATCTCATCGACGCGTTGCGGGGTGTGGGGAGAAAAAAATAAAAAAATGGTAGCCCCCACCGGGTTCGAACCGGTACGCCGTGTGAACGGCAGCGGGTTTTAAGCCCGCCGCGTATGCCAATTTCGCCAGGGGGCCGAAAAGACAAGCGAACACCTTCCCTGTAGCACAGCCAACGCCGTTCGGGGACGCCATTTCGAACCTTTGCGCCTGTGAGGCAGCAAAATAGGAATTTTCGCGTCCCAGGGTGGAAAGTCCTCGAAGTATCCAGCATACTTGCCGGTAGGTCACGGCGGGCGACTCGCATTGAATCGGTCAGGCTTGACCACGGAAGCGGATCTGTGCAACACGCCTTCAATCCGCTGCTTGAAGTATCAGGAGGCTGGGATGTCAAGAACTCGATGGTTTGCGGCAACGAGTACCGCTTTTTTGCTTATATCGTATCTTGTCGGTGGATGTGCGGAAGGTGGAGATGAGCCTTCAGGGGGCGGTTCGGGAGGAAAACAAAACCCAACCTGTTCTTGTCAGCCCGGCACGACCGCGACCTGTGATTGTCCAGGCGGTGGCAAAGGCGTGCAGACTTGCGAAATAGACTGCGTTTCCTACACGACCTGCGATTGCAGCGATGCGGGTGCGACGGGCGGAAGTGGAGGAACGGGAGGTGGTTCGACCGGTGAAATGGGAGGAAGCGGCGGACAAAATACCGGTGGCTCTCCCACCGGCGGGGCTGGGGGTGAGGCCGCCAGCGGGGGAAGCGCTGGTAGCGCTGGGGCTGCTGCGGGCAGCGCGGGCAGCGCGGGTGCGACGGGAGATGTGGACGTGTGTCCGGGTGAACCCCTCCATCTATCCGGATCCGGTTCTTCCATTCGTCAAGGCTCCGCCACCGGCGACACCTCCACGTTGACGCATGACTACCTGGGTAATTGTGGTTCTGCCCTTTCCAAAGACGCGGTTTATGTGGTTACGCCCGACGTTGACGGAGTCCTTCGTGCGGACCTCGGTGGATCCGAGGCCACGTCTTTCGACTCGATCTTGTACGCGCGAACGGACTGTACGGATCAGGATTCTGAAATCGTTTGTGACGATACGTACGTGAAAGGAAGCGAGAAACTCGAGTTCGACGTGCTCAAGAACACGCCCTATTACCTTTTCGTGGATGGCTACAACAAGGAAGCGGGGCCGTACGAGTTGAACGTTCAAGTCATTCCAAAAGGTTGTGGCAATGGGATCAAGGAACCGGGGGAAGACTGTGACGATGGCAACCAAATCGACGATGATTGGTGTCATAACGATTGCACCATCAACCCCAATCCAGCCGGGGATACATGCCCTGGCATGACGATGGCATTGACGGGAACGGGGACGCAGGATCGTGTGGGAACCATCGCGGGGGATACCTCTTCGTTTTCCTCCAGCTACAGCTCTTCCAAGTGCGTTTCATCAAGCACGGCGTCAGCGAAGGACTTCGTTGCGCTCGTCAAGCCCGATGTAGACGGTACGATGACGTGTGATCTGGGCGGGTCAACGGCAACACCTTGGGATTCCGTTTTGTATGTTCGTTCCCAATGTGACAACGTCTCTTCGGAACTTGCTTGCAACGACAGCGCAAGCACTGGAGCTGAGAAAGTAACGCTCCCGGTGGTGAAAAACACCCCCTACTATGTGTTTGTCGATGGGTATGGAGCGGCCAAAAGCGGTCCTTTCGTTCTGACTTGCACCATCAAGGTCGCCTACTGCGGAAACGGTACCGTCGAGGGGACAGAAGAGTGCGATGACGGAAATAACACGTCGGGCGATGGCTGCAGCTCCAGTTGCAAGATCGAACCGAAAGGCCCCGCGGACATTTGCCCTGGGAAAACCTTGCAGCTCAAGGAATCGAACGGAACGTATATCGCTTTCGAGACCGGAAGCACGACAGGTCAAACCCATGCTTATGTCGGAACTTGCGGTGGTACATCCACGGCACCCGATCAGGTGTACAAGTTCAATTCAGGGGTCGGAGGCAGGGTGACGGTATCGATTCCGACAGAGGGAACGACGTTCGACACCGTGCTTTACGTTCGGAAAGACGCTTGTTCAGGCCCCAATGCGACCCAAGTCGAGTGTAAAGACACCACGGGAAAAGGCGGTGAATCCATCACCTTCACCGCTCCACCGAATACGGATTACTGGGTTTTCGTCGATGGGTACAGTGGTGCGAATGGCAATTTCTCACTGGAAATCAAGGTGGTTCCCACGTGTGGGGATGGTACCTTGGATGTGGGGGAGGAATGTGACGACGGCAACAAGACCTCGGGAGATGGTTGCAGCGCCAGTTGCAAAATCGAGTCGACTTGCGGTTCGCTGTCGGAAGACGAACCCAACAACACCTATACCTCTCCGCGGCTAATCTCCGCGGCTTGCGGTACGTTCCGAATTCACAACGCTGCCATCTCTCCCGCGGGTGATTCGGACTATTTCCGGATCAATGGGTTGGTCGAAAAAACCAAGGTGGATGCCTATGCTTACGTCACGACGTTCGGCTCCTGTACCTCGGGGGCTCCCCTCGTCATTTCCCTGTGGAAGAACCCCATCGCGACTCCCGCTGCAGACTATGGCCTCTGCTCTGGACAGACGGGAAACGTCGCTTGCTCCGCAAGCTCCACCGACGGCAACTGCGCCAAGTTCTCTTACACCATTCCGAAAGATGGAGATGGGGACTACTTGCTGAAAGTACATGGTTCGAGTTCGAGCAGCAGCGTGTCGAGCTATGGTCTGCTCGTCATCGTTCATTGATGTACTGACTGCCGACAGTTTCCCGCACCCGTCTTTTTGATCCTTTCCGGCTATCCAACGCTCATCTTCGAGAAACCTGATAGGCTCGGGCGATGCCTGGAATGCCTTTCCTCACAATGGTCTCGTCTCATTCGGACCCATGCTCGATGGGAGAACGGAGATGAGCCAGACGCTTGCCTGTGTGATCTTGTTTGATATCGATGGTACGTTATTGACGGGACCACATCGTTGTCCATCTCCGGGTGTGGCGGCCATGGATGCTTCGGCAACGCGGTACACCGGACATACGGGGTTGTATGAGCGCGTGGAGTTCGCGGGGCGAACGGATCGGCAGATCGCCAGAGATTTGTTGGTAGCGGGAGGAAATCCCGAGCCCACGGAGTCACAGATCGTGGGGCTCATCGAATGCTATCTCGAGATGCTCGAACAAGGAGTGCAACAGCGCCCTTACCGAGCCCTCGAGGGTGCTCGAGAAGCGGTGGAAGCCTTGCGTCATACCGAGGCAATCGTTGGATTGGGTACGGGAAATGTGGCCAAAGGAGCACAGATCAAGCTCGAAAGTGCGGGTCTCGTCGATCTATTCGATCTATCCCTTGGCGGATATGGCGATGATGCCGAATCACGCGACGAATTGCTGCGTGTGGGAGCGCGTCGGTGCGATCCCACGGAGCGATTGCCCATCGTGATCGTTGGCGATACGCCGCATGACGTTCGCGCCGCGCTTGCCATTGGAGCGCGATGCCTGGCAGTCACGACCAGTTATTTTGATTCACATGCGTTGAGGGAATCGGGGGCGCACGATGTCGTGGGTCGTCTCGACGATCGGATTGTCGAACGAATCGGACGGTTGGTGACATGAGTGACAAAACCGAAAGTCCGACTCCAAGGAGGCTGAACAAGGCCAGAACGGAAGGGAATATCCCGTTTTCCTCGGCACTTCTGCAAGCTTCCGGCATGTTGATCGTGGTGGCATTGGCCCCATCGGCGCTATCCGCAACCGCTCAACAAACCACCAAGTTATTCATGGAGTGCTTGCAACACGCAAGCGATCCGTTGGCGGTGTCGTCATCGGCGATTCTATGGATGCCGGTAGTTCTCACGGCACCCATGCTCGCGACCGTGGCGGTGGTGGTAGCGCTTGTAGGTTATCTGCAAACCAATGGCGTGATCGCGTTTGGCAAGCTTGCGCCGGACCTAACACGGTTGTCTCCCTCATCGCTTTGGCGCTCCCTTCTTTCGCCACAACGTCTGTTTGGGATCGTCCGTGCGATGGCGACCGCACTCGTGGTCATCGCCCTCGTGATTCATCGATTCGAGTCACATATGGTCGATTTTGTGAGAACGGCAGGGCGTTTGCATGAAGCTGCGGTTGTGGCCGGGACGTTGACGCGGGGCATTGTGCGTGACGTTTTGTTGGTCATGCTCATGCTTGCCGCCGTGGATTGGGTGGTCGCCTATCGGGCCTGGTGGTCGCGGCTCAAGATGACGCATGCGGAAGTGAAACGCGAGGTTCGAGAGACGGAAGGGGATCCACAGATCAAAGCCGCGCGAGAGCGAGCGCATCAAGAGGTTTTGTATTCCGCGACGATCCAGCGGGTGCAAGAGGCAACCGTGGTGATCGTGAACCCGACGCGTCTTGCCCATGCGCTTCGGTATGAGGAAAAGGAAGATGATGCTCCTGTGCTGATTGCGAAGGGAGAAGGCGCGTTGGCGAAACGAATGGTGGAGGCGGCGCAGGCATGGGGCATTGCTGTGGTGCAGAACATTCCGGTGGCGCGTGCCCTCAGTGAACTTACGGAGGGCGAAGCCATCCCACCTGGGATGTATGAGGCTGTGGCAGAAATCCTGCGGGACATCGCGGAACACCATGTTTCGCAACCGTGATGTACGCGGTACGTTTCCCTTTCGTAACCCGTTCATGCTCCAACGATCTTTGCGAACCGTGTTTAGATCGAAGATCGGAGCCACATGGATGCACCCGCGTGCTGTTGGTTTTCGTACAGCAGACGGAGAAATGACAAGCACGCTTCTTCGGCTTTCGGATGGTTGGCTTCTCTCGCGCGCGCCAGCGCTTCGATGGCTTCAATCAATGCATCATGAGGTCGTTGGGCTTCGAACAATCCGATCGCAAATGCGAGATGGCTTCGAGACCGCTCCAGGGTTGGCAGTTCACGCGCTTGTTCGCAAGCGTTTCGCAAAATGCGGACGGCCTCGGTTTGCTGACCTCGATGGAGCATCGCGATAGCCTGAATCCGTTGCACGAGGCGAGCGCTTCCTTGGATCGATTCAGCCAACGCTTCGATCCGTTCACGGGACAACCCAACATGAGCCGAAGAAAATCCCAAGAAGGAACGCTCTGGTATCGTGGGTTCATGATCCGATGGATCGAGTTCCGTCGACGACTCGAAGGCGCCTCGATCCGCGATTGTGATTTCTGAAACGTCGCCTGTCGGTTCGTCGTGGGATGAGGGCAGTGCGGAGACTGGGGGCTCATCGAGCTTGTCTGGTTCGGGCGGGAATGGGAAAATATCCTCGGGACCGAGGACTTGTCCATCGGAGGCCAAAGGCGGCCGTGGGGGGGCCGAAACCGGATCTGTATCAATGGCAGCGACGGGAGGGAAGGTGAAGCGGCTTGGGCGCTTGGGTCCGCGGTCGGCAAGGGCTGCGGGGAAGACCTCTTCGGGGGTTCCAGGCGAGTAGGCCATCGGAAGACGAGCAAGGAGGTCGTACGGGTCTGAATCCAAGCGTGTGCGTGGTGTGGGGTCGTGGGTTCGCGCGAACGCTTCGAGATCGTGACAAGCGCTTTCGAGCCCGGCGAATTTCGCGATGGTTGCCGCTTGCATGGCGAGGCGATGGGCTCTGACGCGATCGTGAGCTTCTGCTGCATACCAAGCGGCTTCCGCGAGCAGCAGTCCGCCATTGGACTCCACGACGGTGCATGCGGCGCGGTACCAGGCGAATTGGTTGGTTTCAGACAGGGCGTGAAGAAGGACACGAATATGCGTGCGAGACCGACAGGCGATCCAATCGGGTTGAGGAGCGATCAGCCATCCATATTCGGATAGCCGTTGAACTTCGAGATCGAGGTCTACCGGAATGTCGGCGCATAATTCGAGGATGCGGTCGATCTGCGGGAGGGAAGCCTCACCGCCAAGCACGCCAAGGGCGAAGAGGACAGCGCGCGAACCAGGTGTAACGAATTGAAATCGTTTGGAAATTATTGCATCCGGCCCCGCGTTGGCTACCGCCGGAGGAGGTACCGTTCGGGGTTGGGCATCGTCCTTTCCCACGATCAACGCGCCGCAAGCGAGGGCTTCCGCCACGATCTCGCGCAAAGCAAGAGGGTTGCCACCTCCTTGAGAAGCCCAATGCGAAGCATCGCGAACCGACAACAAATTGCCCGTCCATTCGTTCACCAGCTTGACGGCTTCCTGCTTGGTCAATGGTCCAAGATCGACTTCGGGTCCGGGGGGCAAAGGAGCCAACTCGGCAGGAAGAGCAAGGTCCAGCCCCATGCGTACCACTGCCCGAAAGGGAACTTCGGCCCCGAGCAAAGCGGTGGTCACCACCTCTAACGTCGGGCTGTCCACGTCATGCACATCATCGATGAGCAGGAGTCCTTGCCCGCTGGCATGCGTAAGCCATTGTTCCACAAGCTCCGAGCAAGCCGCCAGGCTTGCCCCCTGGGCTTGCGTGATACGCAGATAGGTCGACTGGCATGATTCGGAAAGCGATGGGGCGCTGCCAAGCGCTCGAGCACGTAATAGTCCTCGTCGCAACGCACCGAGGGGTTCCATACGATGCCCTGATGGGCTGATCAAAAGGAAGGGAGCAGGTCGTTGCTGTTGTGCGAGAGCCATCAAAAGACGGCTAGCGCCATAGCCGGCCGCCGCTCGAACCGTGGCCAACGTGCCTGGGGCAATCTGCAACGCAGACAAGGCGTTTTCTCGTCCGACCCACACGTTTTCGAAGAGTCGATCGGCGCGTCCATCGTCTGATTCATGGAAAGGATCGCGCACATCGATGACGTAGGCTCGTAGCCCAAGTGAAGGCGAAGAACTTCGCGAGCCGTGGGTGACGAGGCGAATACGATGGGCGTGGAGGGTATCTTTTTCGATGAGGACTTCCCCGTGTTTTGCGAGGAGAGCCAGTTCGGAGGCTTGGTGCAGCACAGGGCCCCAGCCCGGTTCGATCTGTGCATCGCTCGTGAGAATATCGAGAGAGCCTTGAACGATGGCGATACGAAAGGCGCGTGCTAGCGGTTCGGCATCGGGTCCTGTGACGAACCCCACGGCTTCTTCGAGATCATCGGTTTGAAAGCTGAAGGCGACGGCATCGGCAGACCAGGCGCAGAGGGTGGCTCCAAACGCCTTGGCGCGGAGCATGAGCCCACGAACATGCGTCACGAAATCGATACCGTTTTCTGACAGGGCAGGCTCGCTCAGGCAAACGACGATACGCTCAGCCATGGATCGGATTCATTCAAGAAGTGATGCGATATTTATTTCGAAGCGCGCGCAGTTCATCGTCTACGTCATCATCGCCCGAAGATGAGCTTTTATCGACAGAGTCTCCTTTTTCGAGTTGTTCGAATCGTGCTTCCAGTTCGCCTTGCGTCATTCTGCCATCGGCGGGTCGCTCCAGGGCATCCCGAGCTTCTTTCATGGCTTCGGCCTCGGTCTGGGCGCGATCCATTTTTTCTTCCATGCGTCGCAATTCGTCGAAAGGCGTGGGACCATCGCCACGAGCGCCAAGGGCTTCGGCGCCTCCCCCAGCCCGAGCTTGTTGGTACCGGGCGACAATGGTGCCTTTTTTGGCATCCAATTCTTTGAGTTTCGCGTCAGCTCGCTCCAGGTCGTCTTTGAGTTGAAGCGCTTGTGACCGCTGTTCCGCACGAAGCGCTTCCGCCCGATCGCGCTCCCCCACCAGCTTTTTCTTGAATAATAACGCCTCCTTCGCCAGGTTCTCATCGCCCGCTTGCACCGCCAGTTCCGCGCGTCGCTGCCACTTGTCGATCTGCTCATCGATCTCGTCGACCTTGGCTCGGAGCCGCTTTTCCGCCGCCACCGCTTGGACGACTTCCTGGCGTCCTTTGCGTATCTGCTCGCGCATCTCTTCGATGAGGTAATCCACGGACTTTTGGGGGTCTTCGGCCTTATCGAGCAGCGCGTTCATGTTGCTCGAGATGACTTTGCTGAACCGGTCGAATAGTCCCATGTGAACTCCTCTTACATAACGTGCCTGGATCCTGCTTGCGTGTAAAGCATCTAGGACGTTTCTCGGCCAAGACCCGGGCATGGGGGGTGCCGATCAGACCAGAGCATGTGTATACAGGTAGCCATCATGACAAAAACAACCTTCGATGCGGTGGTGATCGGTGGCGGGCCCGGTGGCTATGTTTGTGCGATTCGCCTTGCTCAGCTTGGCTTGAAAGTGGCCTGCATCGAAAAAGAAAATGTGGGAGGCGTATGCCTGAATTGGGGGTGCATTCCTTCGAAGGCATTGATTTCCGTGGCGCATACGTATGAACGGGCGATTCATGGGTCGACCATGGGCCTGCTGGTCCAAGGAGTCGAGGTGGATGCTGCGCGCATGCAAAGCTGGAAAAACGGCGTGGTCGACAAGCTCACGGGCGGGATTCGTCAGCTTTTCAAAGCCAATGGTGTGACCTTGATCGAAGGCAAGGCCCGCGTGACCTCTGCCCGTTCCGTGGAGATCACTCGAAACGACGGCACCCTCATGCAAGTCGACTGCTCTCGAGCCATCGTGGTGGCAACCGGAGCCACGACCATCGAGATCGGCTCGTTGCCGATGGATGGCAAACAAGTCATTGGAGCCAAAGAGGCCGTCAGCTTGCCAGCCATTCCCAAACGCCTCTGCGTCGTAGGGGGCGGCGTGATCGGCTTGGAACTCGGCACGGTTTATCACAAGCTTGGCGCAAAGCTCACGGTGGTGGAGGCTCTTCCCCAATTGCTCACCGGAATCGAGCCGGATTGCACCCAAGTGGTAGAACGCAAACTCAAAAAATCGGGAGCCAAAATCCTCAAAAATGCCAAAGCTTTAGGCTACGAGCGACAAGCCGATGGTAGCCTTCGTCTGCAAGTGCAAGTGGGCGATAACGTCGAGTCTGTCGATTGCGATGTGCTGCTCGTAGCCGTGGGGATGCGCCCGAATGGAAAAGGGCTAGGACTGGAGCAACTTGGCGTAATTGTTCAACAAAACGGCGCTGTGACCGTCGACGAAAAAGGGGCAACCCCCGTGGAAGGAGTCTATGCCATCGGCGATGTAACCGGTCCTCCCTTCCTTGCCCATCGAGCTTCCAAACAAGGTGAAGTCGTTGCGGAAGTCATTGCCGGACAGGCATCGTCGTGCGATTGGGTCACCATTCCCGCGGCCGTATTCACGGATCCGGAAATCGCTTCGGCAGGCATGACGACCGAGCAAGCCACCGCGGCAGGTTATCAGATCAAAACGGGAAAATTCCCCTTCGCTGCATTGGGCCGCGCGCTTGCCATGGGCGAATCCGACGGATTCATCAAAACTCTATTCGATGCCTCCTCGGAGCGTCTTTTGGGGGTGCATATCGTGGGGCCGTCGGCGAGTGATCTCATCGCGGAAGCCGCGTTGGCTCTGGAAGTCGGAACGGTGGCCGAAGATATCGCGATGACAGTTCACGCGCATCCTACCCTCGCCGAAGGGTTGATGGAATCCGCGGCTCACGCGCTCGGACATGCCATCCATGCCGTCAACCGTTAGGTTTGGTAGGGACGCAAACTCCTAACCAATCCGGCGCCTCATTGAGTTTCTGACAAGACTGCCCGTCGGGACAACCTCCTTTGCCTGGCTGCGCGTTGGGAGCCCCTGCATCCCAGGGGGAATCCCCTCGCTTACACAGATACCGACAACGGTTGCCAGAGCCCTCGTGGGATACGCATGCTTGGGAATCCCCACAATCGTTGCGCGCGCTGCACGAGGCGCCTTCGGCCACGAACGAGCCGGAAGACGGAGGAGAGCAGGAAGCCGTGCCGTCGGTAATCAACGCATGACACGCTTCTTGCTCCGGGCAATCATTGAGCCAAAGCGTACAAGGTTCGGAATACCCGCAAACGTAAACCCAATACTTGGGCCCCAAGGTCAACGAAATACTGCATTGTCCACCAGGGCCACAGATCTCGTGCTGATGTTCCTTGCAGCAAAACGGTGTGCAGTTGCCCGCAAGGCATGCGAGACCACTGGCACATTCACTATGGGATTCACAAACGGCTCCCCGGGTCTTGGCACCGTAGCCCAAGGCCGTGCAACTCGTCCCCGCAATCCCATTGATCACGCTGGGAAAACAGGTAAGCAGCTTGCTCTCGCAGCTTTGTTCGATGAGTTGACATTGCGTATTGGGAACATTTCCCCAGGAATCGGGCGGGCACGTGGGAATGGGAGGCTGCTCGTTCGGTGCATCCGGCACCGCTTCTTCCGATGCTTCGAACCCATCGTCATGCTCGACGACCGCATGATCTATGAGCGCTGATTCAGAGCCTGCATCCACCGGGCTTTCTGTTTCCGACTTCGGATCCGAAGAGCAAGCCGCGAGCATGACCAGGAAGGACAACGCGAACCCAACGATGATACGAAAGCGTGGTTGCATGATGGTAGCCGTAGGTTGTGACGAAAGGCTCCTTGGATGAGAACGTCAGGTGCCGCCAGTTCCACTGGCACCAGCTTGTCCGCTTGTGCCGCCAGTTCCCGCGGCTCCACTCATTCCTCCCCCACCTGCTGCACCGGCTTGTCCGCCAGCCCCTGCCGCGCCGGCTTGTCCGCCAGCCCCTGCCGCGCCGGCTTGTCCGCCAGCCCCTGCCGCGCCGGCTTGTCCGCCAGCCCCCGCCTCGCCTCCAGCCCCCGCCTCGCCTCCAGCCCCCGCCTCGCCTCCAGCCCCCGCCTCGCCTCCAGCCCCAGCGCTTCCCGCGGCTCCGGCTGCCCCTTCCCAATAACCATAGCGATACGAGCAATGGCCGCGCCCAATCCCTGAAACAGTGCCCAAATCACAATAGGCGTTCGCCACCTTATCGCCCCACGCCGAACAATCCTTGTCCACATCACAAAGCTGCATGCAATAGCCGATGTCTCCGACTCCCGATGTCGAAGGCAAAAATAGGCAGATGGCAGGGGATGTGTGGGAGAATTTCCTACTATATCCGCAGCTATCGAAGGTGTTGACGATACACGATTCGCTGCACACCGCCACAAGGTTCATAGGATCGGTGTTGCCATGGGCCGAGTCTTTGAGAGCCGTCAAACATAAGCCCGCACAAGGATCGGACGCAGGTTTCTTGTCGAATCGGTAATCGCTACATGCCGCTCCGAGTTCGCGTCCTTTCGTCAACTTCGCCTCGTCGCGACAGACTTTGAAACGAGGATCGCACTTACGCCCCGCGGCCGCACAATCCTTGTCTCGCTGACAATGGGGGACGCATACGGGAGTACCATAAGCATTGCCGAAGTTGTCCGACAGTTGTTGGCAGACGACATCGCGACGCCCGAAGCATTTGTCGGGATCGAGTTCGTCCAAGGTGGTGGAAGAAAAGTCGACGGGCGGGCCTGTAACGCAGCCTTTGAGGCAATAGGCTTTGGTGATCATCACCGTGGTGCTTGCGGTGGGCAAACACAGCGTGTCGCCGCCATAATCGCTACAGGGGTTGGGTGAGGAGGGATCGTTGGCGTACTTTGCACAATCCACGGTGCAGTAGCCATTGGCAGGGCCGCCTTGATTGAAGTCATTCGAGTCGGCCCGCAAACACAGCCCAGTCTGGCAATCCGAGTCTTCCGTGCATGCCGACCCAAGGGGCGCCCCCGTAAGACCGCCCGCTCCCGCGGAACCGCCGCTTGGTGTCGTCCCCCCCTGCCCACTGATACCCGCGACACCTCCTGTTCCCCCGTTCACCCCCGCATCCGCGCCCCCACCTCCCCCAGCACCCCCTGTGCCTCCCGTGCTAGCATCCGGTCCTTGGTTTTGCTCCGAGTCGTCGCTGCCGCATGCACCAAGCCCAATCGTAAGAGCCGCGACGACAACCCATCCTCGCTTTGTCTTGGTTGTCGACATCGTCGTTTGCCTATCGAGAATCTGCCCTCTCAAACCTTGATTCATCACGGAATAAGAATGACGGGCCGTGGTCTTTGGGTCAATGAAACCTTGTCGAGACCTCAATTCGGTTCGGTTCACACGTACATTCGAACACCATGGTCCGCCTTGCTCGTGCCGATTTCGAAACAAGCCCCCCGGGTCGTCAAGTCCACCGGCCTTTGCCCTGGAAGATCGAGATGAACACGACCAAAACCCGTCATCGTATGCAGGCGATAGGTCATCGAACCATCCGGATTGGGATAGTACATGCCTGCAAAATCATCCGTTTGTGCTGAAAAATCTGCTTCAATTCGCAGATTGCCATGCTTCGCCCCTATAAACCATCTACGGTTATGGAGTTCACCACGGGTTCTCGTTCCATGGTGAGGAAGACAAAACGAATGCTCCGTTCCAGCGTGACGAACCGAAACCAACGTCCATAACGGGCCGAGAATCGGGCCCAAACGCTCGCGGATACTGACCGCTTCCACAACCGTATCGACCTGCTGCTCCCATTGATTGCAATGTCCCCAGGCCATGAACGGGGGATGAGCACGACCCCAATGATGCCCCTGCATCCCTTGCCAACCAGAGACATCGATCGTTCGACCATCGACAGACAGCGAACCATCGATACGCAGGTCGGGAAAGGGAGAAGCAAAGTGGCTGGCAGATACGGCATGCTCGATTGCCGCTGGCAAAGGAGAATGTACCCATGCCTTGGCTGTCGATGCATGGTGGAGGTCCCAGCGGATTTGGTGATCGGTGCGTTGGATGGCTCCGTGACAAGTCTTCGCATCGAGATGGAAAAAAGAGCCAATACTTACCAATAACTCTTCTTTGGAGAAACGCGTATCCGCCACGGGAAGCGATTCTTTGACGACCGTCAATGAGCCATCCTGTTCGCATACGATGGCCCATGCTTCTGCAATGGCGTGGGCTGGACGCACACAAGGAGCGATAATCGAAGCTCGGAGCCACAAGGCACGAGGCGTTTTGGGGTCGTGGGCTTTGAGGAAGTAGCTTTCGACATGAGCGCTCGGCTGTTGCGAATCGTAGCGAACGGCATTCCAGTTCGACAAACCTTGCATGGGGTTCGACCCTCCTCAGTCGTTACGAGCATGCAAAAGTTCCAGCGCCTCGTCGACTGCTTCTTGCACCGCTTGCTCATGATCCCCACGCATCGCCTCGATGAGGGGAATGGCTTCACGGATGCCAGCTTGCCCGGCCGTTGTCACCGCAACCGTACGCTGGTTTCGCGACCAAGAACGAAGATCCGACACAATGGCTCGTCGCGCCCGTTGGTGACCCAGACGCACCAAAGCCACGCGCGCGGTGTCCACGTGCTGCTCTTTGATCCAACGTTTCCAGCCAAAAGCGCGACGCTCCAATCCCGCGATGGCCTGATGCAATTTCAACGTTCCCGCCAACTCGATCGCTGCAGCTTCATCCTCGGGTTCCATGGGAAAAATCCGTCCTTCTATGGCATCGAGCAAATGCTCGGCGCCCGCGTCATCACCGCATTTTCCCAAAAGAATCGCCGCAGCCAATCGCACGTGCGCGTCTTCGTCCTCCAACCATCCCTTTGCCTGCTCCACCAATCGTTCCGGCAACGATGCCGTATCCGTGGGCGACAGCTCCTTGGTGACCAACTCCTCGGCCACGCGCACCGCAATATAACGAATATGCGGGTCCTCATCGCATACCGCCCGCAATACTGCGTCCATTCCCGTATCCACCGAGATTCGCCCGAGCGCAATCACCGCCTGAAATCGCACATCCGGACGCTCGTCCTCCAACGCACGAAGCAAACGCCCCGTCGCCTGCGGATCTCCTATCGTCCCCAACGCATCGATCGCCGCTTGCCGCACCAACGAATTCGCATCATCCACCGTCACCAACAGCAAAGGCAACGCCCGCTTCGACTTCATATCCCCAAGACAATAAGCCGCTTCCGTACGAACCAACGGATCATCGTCTCGCAACGCTTCGAGCAGAGCTTCCTCAATGGCCGATGTGGCCTGCTCTCGCGCATGTCGACCGAGGTCTTGCACCGCGGAACGACGCACCAACACGCTTTTTTCTTTGAGATCGCGAAGGGCTGCCTCGAGCGTTCGTGGTAACGGGCGGTGAAATAATGCCATGGACTCCCCCGTGACACCGCGTCGTCAAAGGTCATCCCCTTCGGAATCGCCGGAACCATCTTGCGCATCGTCGATGGCACCGCTGTCGTCCGAAGATGCATCCGACGTTGCCACGGAATCAGCTTCCGGAAACCCGCCATCGTAAGGACTGCACACTTCCGTAAGTCCAGCACCAGGGGTAGCTCCCGACCAAGGAGCAATGCAAACCTTGGTGCCGTCGGGATGCTGATCCGCAATATGCGCCCCCCAAGGATTGTTCGGCGCATTCATATCGCTGCAAATATACCCAGACCGACAATCACCAGGCCCCTTGCATCGCAACATGCAAAAAGTCCGTTCGAAACGAGCCCACCGCTGGTCTTGGCACGTCGGGTCCAACTCCGTATCGAACGCCACACATTGCGCTTCCTCAGGACAAGTGTCGGGTTCGCAATTGAAAATGGTGCAGTACCCCCCAGGCTGCGTCGTATCACATAGACGATCACCATTGATCGAACAGTCCGTGGAAGTTGTGCAATCATCGCCAATCTCGGGATTGCAGCCCAACGCTACACCCGCCACCCACAGCGAAATCGCATACATCCAGAAAGACAATCGGCCCATGGTCGGCGCACCGTAGCTCAATTTCGTCAATCCGCAAGACCGTTGGAAAACCGACTTCCACGCCTTCGTCACCGTCCTGATCGACCGCAGCATCCCCACTCCCACTTGCTCAACACCTATCGACTCCACGGCCTACGTTGACACAGTGTGCAGAAGGTTCCTATGAATATCATGGACATATCCGAATTCGCTTCGAGACCAACCCATGGCGCTGTTCATCAACGACAATTGTATTAGCTGCGGCGCTTGTGAGGCGGAATGTCCCAACGAGGCGATCGAGTATCGCGGCCATCAATATGCCATCGTCCCCGAACGATGCACCGAATGCGTCGGATTTCGACAGCAACCAGCCTGCCAGGACGTTTGCCCATCCGAGGCTTGCGTCCGCGACCCAAACCATCCAGAGTCCAAACCCAATCTCATTCGCAAAGTGCTCGCCCTGCATCCAGACGATGAAAGCGTGCGTCGAAGGATAAGATGCATGCAACCCGAAGAGCAGGACGATCCGCCGTCCGACCACCAAGGATGAGTTGCCGTGATACGAAAGATAGCACCCCTCGCCTTTGGTCTGTGGTTATGCGCTTGTGCAGGGGCAAGCCCGTTGATGTACCCTGCCCATCCGCTTTCCGACGGAAACGTACGGTTTGCCGCGGGGGCGGCTGCTAACTTCGCGCTTGGCACCCCGTCGCACGCTATCGATGAGGCTGCGGCCGAGCCCGTGGGAGTCATGGCCGACCGTCCCACCGAAAAAACAATCCGAGGCGCCCTCGCCGTAGCCGCCATGGCCCCCGGGGTATCACCCTTGGTGTCTGGACGCGTGGGCCTCGGCTACGACATGGAGGGAGGACTAACCTATACGGGCCGCGCCGCTCATCTGGACGCTCGCTGGGCTTGGGTAGCGGATTCCTTGGCTTTATCGTTCGGAGCGGGAGCTAGCGCCTTGCTTTCCCGACGAGGCGCGTCGCCGGATATGCCCATTGCCGGGCTGGATCTCGACGCAACCACGGGCTGGGGCGTAGATGTCCCCATCGTATTCGGCTGGCATAGCGACGCGGATATGGTGTGGTGGTGGACCGGGACGCGCGGTGGCTATGAGCGGCTTCGAGGCGATGTGGGATACCGTGGCCCCGCCCCCGCTCTTCCCATCGATGGCGAGATCGATGGATACCGGGCCCATCTTAGCCAGGTGATGGGATTTGCTATAGGATTCCGATACTTACATGCTGCCGTCGAAGTGCAAGGAGGATACGCCTGGGCCTCCGGAACCCTTTGGGAAACCGACGTGAGCGTGCAGGGACTCACCTTCAGCCCGGCTGCCTCGCTCATCGGTCATTTTTAGTCTTTGCACCACTCCAGAGGACTTGGAATCGCTCGGAATGGACCCCAATCAAAACAATATCCCATCGTAATCCACGCGCTCACGACTCGTCGCGAAGTTCAAGAAGAATAGCTTCAAATATTTGTAACTATTTGATATTTATATATTTTATAATGTCCCATCGATAGCCCCACCATTCTCCCCCACGATGGAATCGTCGTTTTCCCCGGAAGTGTGCAGGGCCACCGAGCGTTTGCTATATAAACCACGTCCATGGCGTCTACGGTCAAGAAGTCCACCAAACGAAAAAGGAAAATTGCGGCCCTGCTCGTCGCTATCCTCGTGCCGACCATGGTTCTCGGGCTGTGGATCGCCATTCACCGAATCCCCTGGCTTGGCCCATGGCTCGCTGATTCGGCGCGCTCCGTGGTCGGCCCCGGACCTATCGCAACCCTCGAAGACGTCGCCTATGGCATCGAAGATCGGTGGAACCGGGTGTGGCGTCGCAATGACCTGCCCCAGCCCTATTGGGAAGTTCCCGCACCCGTCGAATCGTCACCCGCCCCTGCCCCTTCAGTCCCCAAAATACCAGCTTTTCAACTTGCCGACGTCGGTCCTATGCACAAGGCCTGGTCTGCCCCCGGCGACGGTATCTGGGTGCCCGTGCTGGACAAGGCCTATCCAAACGCTCCCCCGCGTATGTTCAAAACGCTCCTTCATCCGGATACGAGACGTTCTTGGACCGCCGTTACGGTAGTTGCCGTGGACCTGCGACAAGTAGGGCTTCACCTGGTGGCCGGACGATGGGAGCCGAAAGCCACGGAAAAAGAAGGGTTTTCCTATAAACGGACAGGCCTCGTCCCCGAAAACGCCCACGACGACTTACTCGCTGCCTTCAATGGTGGGTTCAAACTCGAACATGGACATTATGGTATGCGCGTCGATGGCGTAACCTTGGTGCGGCCTCGGAAGAAAGTATGCACCATCGCCATGCATACCGATGATACGTTGCAAGTCGGCACGTGGGAGCGCTTCGCGCAAGGGCATGAACAGCTTCGGTGGTGGCGCCAGACCCCCGCCTGTATGTGGGAGAACGGCAAATTGCATGTCGGCTTGACCGTCGAGGACAATACCGCCTGGGGTGCTACCGTCGATGGGGATACCATCATCCGACGTTCTGCGCTCGGGGTGGACCCCACGGGCAAAGTCCTCTTGGTCGGGATCGGCGACTCGACCACCGCACGAGCGATCGCAATGGCGATGAGTCATGCGGGCGCGCAGGATGTGGCGCAGCTCGATGTCAATTGGTCCTTCCCCAAGTTCGTGACCTTCGAACGAAGAGACGGCGTGGGCGAACTCATCGCCGTGCCCATCTCCAAAGGATTCGAATACGAAGAAGATGATTTCGTTCGCAAACCCTATGCGCGGGACTTCTTCTATCTTACCCGCAAGTCCGCGACTTCAACGACGTCGTAGGGAAATTCCCCTTCATCGTGACGCTGAACACCCCTGTCCGGCTTTCGCCTGCAACGCGAAAATATCCGTTTTATTGTCTAATTTCTCAAGTGGAAGGCTTGACCATGGACTCATATTTCAAAAATAATATGTAATTTCAATTATTTATGTTCGTATGGAGACATGGTGGGAGCCATCGGGCCGCGGTCAAAGGGCCCTGAGCCACCCCCTCATTTTTTCCGAGCTTTTCCTTCACGGTCACAGTTACGGTTACGGCGCACGGTACAAAAAACGGTCACGGTCAAGGCCACGGTCCCGGCCCACGCAAACCGGTCACGGTCACGGTCACGGTCACGGCGCACGGCGCACAAAAACGGTCGCGATAATCCCATATCGTTCACCGCAGAACGCCAGTCCAATGTTTAGTAGCCCGGGGCAACTGTTGGGGGTGCCCTAAGGGGGGCAAGGACCCAGCCAAATCAAGACCCAGGAGTCCTCAGCTCGTATCTCTTTCGAATTCAGGAAAAAATGAGGGGATCTGTCAGCAGAAAGCCGGTCGGACATGCTCTTTGGGCACTTCGGGGCGAGAGGTGCCGTGGGATGCCTCGACCACAAGCTCCTCGTGGGGGACTTTTACGGCGACAACGCCGCGGAATCCATGAAACAGGTCGCATAGCCTTCGCAGTCCGGCAACGACAGGCATCGGGCCAACTCCTCTTTCAAAGCCTTCGGCATTTTCGATGGATCTTGCCAACTCGCCCGACAGTTCTGCAAGAACTCATCGCTCTCGACCGTGGCGCGAACCTCTTTGGCCGATTCCTTGAACGAAGCTTCCATCTTTGCCACCATCTTTTTTCGCTCCGCCTCGGGAAGCGACGCAAGACGTTCGGCCATTTTCGCTCGTGTTCTGCGCTTCGCCTCTTCCACAAACGCTTCCGAACACGTCGCGTTGCGCTTTGCAATCGCTTCGCAGGTCAGTTTCGACCGGCAGCCCATCATCGAGAAAAGGGTACACCCTCCCACGATGGCCATGGCCAGTCCACGCTGCCTGACGCCATGGATTATGCGGCGGGATGTGTCGAGTCGTTGAGGATTCATATCGGTATTCTCTTTGGGATCGTCGCTTGAGCCCCATACCGTCGCCTCGTGAAAACATCCACTCCAAGCGTTCGAATCGCCTCGGATTCCCTCTGCACGCATATTTACCTACCTATTACCGGTCGCGTTGTCGCGACGATGCAACTTATCGCTGGTTTACGCCTGTTATATGCCATGCCCAGGCTTTCGGCATGGGGCGCGGCCCTTGACTCCCGAGCCCATTTATCGCAATATGACGCACTGTGACAAAAGCTGGCCTTGCCGCGGAATCGACCTGTCGAACAAGGATACAACTGGCCCATGACAGGCTGCACGCCGGATGGGGCAGGACCACCATGAAACCCGTATCATGACGGCTCTTCGAGCCAACGTTTTGGTGATTGGCGGTGGAGCCACGGGCACAGGGCTTGCCCGCGACCTTGCCCTCCGAGGGATTCACACCGTTGTCGTGGAAAAAGCGGATCTGAACGCGGGAGCCTCCGGCGCCAACCATGGACTGCTGCATAGCGGTGCCCGCTACGTGGCCGGCGACGCGCAAAGCGCACGGCATTGTTACGAAGAAGGACAGATCCTGCGAAGACTGGCCTCGCACTGCCTCGAAGACACGGGGGGCCTTTTTGCGGCGGTGCAAGGCGATGATGAAAACTATATTGCTGATTTTCCCGGCCTTTGTGCCCGCTGTGGCATCCCCGCTCGCCCCGTGGATATCCGGCAGGCCTGGGAAATGGAACCGGCTCTGTCCAAGACCATGATCGCAGCGTTCGAAGTGCCCGACGCCACCGTGGATCCTTTCAAGCTTTCGCTCGAAAATATGGCCCATGCTTGCCATCTGGGTGCACGATTTCTCCCCCAAACCCGCGTCGTTGGATTCGATTGCCGCCACGGAAGAATCCAGCGAACCCACGTTGTCGATACCCGATCCGGCATAAAAACCGTCATCGAGGCCGATGAGGTCGTCAACGCCGCCGGCGCCTGGTCCGGACAAATCGCCGCCATGGCCGGAATCACCCTGGAAATCCTCTATTCCAAAGGCACCCTGCTCATTACCCAACGTCGCTTCACCGACAGAGTCATCAATCGACTGCGAAAACCCGCCAATGCCGATATCATCGTTCCCGGCGGAACCGTCTCCGTCCTCGGAACCACCTCGTTGCGGGTGGACGATCTGGAGGACATCGCACCGACCCCTGCCGAGGTGGATACCATCGTCCAGGAAACGGCTCAGCTCGTTCCCCTTTTGGAAAAAGCACGAATCTTGCGCGCTTATGCGGGAGTGCGTCCGCTGGTGCGTCAACGCTGCTCCGGCGATGACCGCTCTGTCAGCCGCGACCTATCCCTTTTCGATCACCGTGAGCATGGGGTCGAAAACTTCATCACGGTAACGGGGGGCAAACTCACTACTTTCCGGCAAATGGCCGAAAAAGCAGGGGATTTGGTCTGCGCTCACCTGGGTTGCGACCTGCCGAGCCGGACGGCTGAGGTAGCGTTGCCCGATGCTTCCTTATGGACGTTTCCGGGACGTTCACCGCGCCTGTGGGCGGAGGCGGCGAAGCCCAAGGATTGGCTGCTATGTGAATGCGAAATGGTGCCCCCCAGCGCCATGACGCATATTTTGGAAAAACTTCCGTCCTTGCCGCCCCCCACGTTGTTGGACGTCGCTCTTCGCAGCCGCGTGGGAAAAGGCGCCTGTCAAGGCTCTTTTTGCAGTGTGCGGGTGCTTGCCCACCTCGTGGGGACAAGGACTTCTGACGCCTCCGGCACGCTTCCGGAATTGAAAGCCTTCCTGAACGAGCGCTGGAAGGGGCAACGATCGGTTCTTTTTCATGAACAGGCGCGCCAGGCGGAACTCAATGAAGCGATTCATTGCGCTTTGCTGGGATTGGAACTCGAGCCATGACCGCGCACTTCGACCTTGCCATCGTGGGTGCGGGCATGACAGGGCTTTGTGCCGCGGTTTTCGCCGCCTCCCGGGGGCTGTCCACGGTCGTTTTGGGGCCAACGGGCTCCTGGGCTCATCCCTCCGGCCTTTTCGACCTTCTGGGCGTCTATCCCCTCGAGGAAAAAAAACGGGTCCATAACCCGTGGGATGCCTTGAAAACGCTGATGGCAAACGAGCCTTCGCATCCGTACGGTCTTGTGGGCGAGCCAGCCCTGCGCGACGCCTTTTCTTTTCTCCTGGACGTTCTATCTCAGCGAAATTATTCGTATTTTCGCGTTTCCGAGGCCAATTCGGAGCTGATCACATCCCTGGGAACCCGCAAAACGACCTATTGCCTCCCTGCTACGATGGGAGCGGGTGTGCAGGCCTGGCAGCGCAAATCCTCCTGTCTTCTCATCGATTTTTTCGGATTGAAGGATTATTCCGCGCAACTCGTGGCCTCGAACCTTCGTTCGGCCTGGCCCCTGCTTCGCTGGTCGACCGTGGAATGTCCCGGAACGGATTCGCAACACGAAATCTCTCCGGCCTTTCTTGCTCGTCAATTCGACGAAGCCCCCTTTCGTGATCGTCTTGCGGAACGGATCACGCCTTTGTTGCAAGGGGCTATCGCCGTTGGTTTGCCCGCGGTCCTTGGCTTCGAACATTCCCTGGGGGCACTCGAACACCTGCAAAACAGGCTCGGCGTACCTGTCTTTGAAATTCCCTGCACGCCCGGTTTCGTGCCGGGTCTGCGCCTGCGTGCTGCCTTTGAAAAGGCTCTGCACGGGCTTGGGGCCAAACTCATGACGGAAAAAGTCGTGCGCGTGCGGGCCGAGCCCCCGGATGGTTTCGTGCTTTTCGCGGGTGAAACGGATGCTCTCACAGAAATCCGTGCGCCAGCCGTGTTGCTAGCCACCGGGCGTTTTTTGGCAGGAGGTTTGGCCGCGGAAAGAACAGGCGTTCGCGAGACGGTTTTCAACTTGCCCGTATGGCAACCCGATGCGCGACAAGCCTGGCATCGAGCCGACCTCTTCGATACCCGGGGGCATCCCATCCATCGGGCCGGCGTGAGGGTAGACGCGCTCTTTCGTCCGGTGGACTCTTCACAACTGCCTGTGTTTACTGGATTATTTGTTGCAGGATCCCTTCTCGCCCATCAAGATTGGATGCGGACGAAAAGCGGTGCGGGTCTGGCGATTGGCACTGCCTGGGGAGCGGTAAAAGCCTGCCAACGGTACCTCGAGGAAGGCCAGTCATGACCCCTATCCGGCAAACCATGAAAGGTCTCGAGACGACAAACCTATCGAAAACCCGCCTCCAGCTCTCGATGACGCCACGGCAAGCGTCGGCACCGCAGATTTCTCGCATTTCTCATGGCCCTGAGGCCGTCCCTCCGCTGTCGAATCCCGGCATCCTTTTCGCCAACCAGGTGGTCTCATGAGCGCATCGGACTTCGAACCCACCATCGTCGGATTTTTATGCAATTGGTGCCCCTTCACGGCGGTGGATCTGGCGGGTTCCCTGACCCGGGCCAAATCGCCCAACTTCCGGCTCATCCGGGTCGTCTGCTCCGGCACGGTGGACCCCAAATTCGTGCTTCAAAGCTTTCTCGAGGGAGCCGATGGCGTATTCATCGGTGGATGCTGGCCCGGAGACTGCCATTATATCCACGGGAATCTGAAAGCCAGACGTCGCGTGGCGTTGCTGACAGAGGTTCTAGGTCAAGTGGGCATCGAGAAGGAACGCCTCTGGTTGCGGTGGATTGCCGCCTCCGAAAGCGCTCGATTCGTCGAGATGGTGGAGGAAATGACGCGCCAACTGCGTGTTTTGGGCCCCTGCGCTCTGGCGCGACGGCCGCGGGGAATATCGCCATGAAACGCGTGTATTCGATTCGCACCCATGGAAACCCAACGCTGGCGTTGCGTAGCTTGTTTGCTTCCTGGCTGGAGCAGAAGGTGGTGCAGGCATTGCTCGTGCCGGTGCGGCAAGCGCCCAGCGCGGTCGTGATGCAGACGTTGGTCTCGGACCCCGAGGAGTTGGACTACGCGGATCCTTTGGCCCCCGTGGCCTTTTCCAATGCGGCAGCCTTGCTGTCGAGCATCACCCATCACTCCGCGGGAGCGCGTCTTGGAGCGGTGGTTCGAAGCTGTGATATTCGCGCATTTGTCGAGCGGATCAAGCTCCATCAAGGGTCGCGGGACAATCTATTGTTGGTGGGATTCGATTGTTTGGGGCGCTTCGAAAATCAGGAGTATCTAAAATTATGTAATAAATACGACGATTTGACCACGGAATTCTACCGCGCCGCGACTCCCGGCATCGATGGGATCGAGATCACCCGGGCCTGTCGAGCGTGCGTCTTTCCGGTGGCGCCCCATGCGGATATCAATATCTGCCTATTCGGCACGAACCTATGGGAAGAAATCCGTCTCGAGGCCGCGACCGCGGCGGGTGTTTCCGCGTTGGAAGCCCTGTCCTTGCCCCTTGTGGGGGAGTCGCCCGAGCGAGGAGCGGTCATCGAATCGATGGTGTCCGAGCGCAAGGCGTATCGCGATGCTCTGCTATCGGAATATCGGGCCCGAGCGGGTTCGGTGCCGGGGTTTGTGCGGCTGACGGCCGCCTGTGTCAATTGCTACAACTGCCGGGTGGCGTGCCCGGTATGTCATTGTCGCGAATGCGTTTTTTGCACGGATTTATTCCTTCATGATGGTTCGAGGCTTCTGGGTCGCGCCAAACGTCACGGCGCGCTTCGGATGCCCACCGATACGCTACTATACCACCTCACGCGAATGGTTCATGTCGGCGCTCTTTGCGTCGGCTGTGGGCAATGTTCTTCGGCCTGTCCCAACGGGGTCGATGTGGTGGGGATGTTCCTTTCGGCGGGGGCGGCCACCCAGGGGCGTTTCGACTACGTACCGGGTCGGTCGCTGGAGGAAAAGCAGCCGATGACGGTGTTTTGCGAGGATGAACTGGCCGATGTCACCGGGTAAAGCGCCTGTCCAGGGAGATAAAACCGGCCGGGTTCTCGTGCTTGGTGCGGGAATTGCCGGCATTCGCGCTTCGTTGGATGTGGCCGCGGCGGGATATGAGGTATTGTTGGTGGATTCCGCTCCGGCGATGGGTGGCGTTCTGGCCTCGTTGGACCAGCAATTTCCCACGGATCATTGTGGTATGTGCCGGATGCTGCCCGAGGTGGGAGCCGCGGTATCGGCGCGCTTTTGTCTTCGAAAAGGGCTTTATCACGACCGAATCGACGTTTGGCTCCATACCTTTATCGAAAAGGTGCAGGGACAATGCGGGGCCTTTCGCGTTCAATGCAGGAAAAAAGCGCTACTTCTCGATGCTTCCCATTGTGGAGACTGCTCCGCACCCTGCCAGGCCGTCTGCCCCATCTCCGTGCCTGACGAGCAAAATCAAGGACTTACCTTACGAAAGGCCATTTATCGTCCGGCGAACCAAGCCTTGGGAACCCCATGGTGCATCGATCCCGAGGCTTGTAACCGCTGTGGGAAATGTGCCGATATTTGCCCGGCCGGGGCGATCGACCTCGATGCTCGGGATTCGGTGCAGGAAGTCGAGGTGGATGTCCTCATTTTCGCAACCGGGAGCGAATCGGTGTCGTCGGGGACACCGGATTTCGACCCTGTGTCCGCCCATCACGGGGTCATGACGGCGTTGCAGTTCGAGCGCTTTGTAGGGCTTGCGGGGCCCCGGCGGACTCAACTATTTCGGCCTTCGGACGGTCGACCTCTTCGTCATATCGCCTGGCTTCAGTGCATCGGTTCGCGGGATCCGAAGCATGGACGGGATATTTGTTCCTCGACGTGCTGCGCTTTTGCCTTGAAGCAAGCCCGGTTGGTGCGACGCATCGGCGGTGGGCAAATCGACGCCACCATTTTTTACATGGATATTCGCGGAACCGGAAAATGGGGGGAATTGAACCGCAAAGAGGCGGAACGTTTGGGGGTGCGACTGGTGCGAACCAGAACCCAGGCGCTCATGCCCGCTGCGGATGGGGGAATCCTTCTTCGGGCGATGGACGAGACTTCGGGGCAAGTCACGAATATCCATGCGGATCTCGTGGTATTGGCCACGGGGCAAAAAGCTGCGGAGTCGGTCGAGCGGCTGATGGAGCAGGTGGCGGGACCGTGGCGTTCGAAGAATCCTTCGCTTCTTTCTCCCTACGATCAGCTCGAGGCCGCCCCTGGTGTGCTAGTCTGCGGCTCGGCCCTCGAACCCACGGATATTGCCGGAGCGGTGGTGGGGGGTACCGCGGCGGCGTCGCGGGCCGTGCAAGCGCTTCTTCGACTGGGCAGAACCACGGCGTCATCCCAGCCGCCCGCGTTTCGCGAAGTGGATGAGACGGAAAAAACGCTGGTGTTGGTGTGTCAATGCCATCTGGACGGGCTTGCTGGTTTGCCGCCCCAGGTGCCGGGAGCCGATGTGCGACTCGTGCCATCGCCATGTTTGCCAGGCGGCATGGAAAACCTTCGAAGCCTGTTGCGCTCGACGCATCATCCACGAGTGGTGTTCGCCGCCTGCCGTCCTCACGCGGAACGACGCACGTTCGAGCGGTTGGCGCAACGAGAAGGTGTGGATGAGGCGTATCGGCAGGTGGTCTCGGACCGGCTATCGCAGACGGCTTTGACGATGGCGGTGGCTGCTTTGGAGGCGAACCAGCCCGTGCCGGACGAAGCGGTACCACAGTCTCGATTGTTCCCCCGGGTGCTCGTCGTGGGCGGAGGAATCTCGGGGATGCAGGCGGCCTGGAGCCTGGCGGAACGCGGGATCGATGTGGACCTCGTGGAGTCACGAACGCATTTGGGAGGGATGTGGAGCCGCGACGGCTTCGGGCCCGAGCCCGTCGTGGAAGCCATGAAAGCGCTCGAAACAGAGGTTCGTGACGCCGAGCGCATCCGCGTGCATCTGGGGACCCGGCTGGTGGCGACCGAACGCGTGCCCGAAGGGTGGATAAGCACGTTGCAGCAGGATCATCAACAGGTCGCGGTGTGGCATGGGGCCACGATTCTTGCGGTGGGAGCCAAAGAAAAATCAATAAAATCATATTGTTACGGTGATTGCGATCGTGTGCTGACGCAAACGCGCTTCGAGCGTTCCTTGCAGAACCACGAACTGGATCCCGGCAGTGTGGTCGTGATGATTCAATGCGTGGAGACGCGGCAAGGGGGCGCATCCGACGTTTGCAGTCGGGTGTGCTGCTTGCGGGCGCTTCGTCATGCCATTTTTCTTCGACGTACGGATCCGCGGTCCCGGGTGGTGATTGTGTACCGGGATATGATGGCCTGGGGACGATGGGAGCAGGAATATACGTTGGCGCGTCGACTGGGGGTTGTCTTTGTATCGTATCATCCGGATCGGCCGCCGCAGGTCAGCCTTCATGAGGATAAACCGGTTGTGCAGGTGTGGGATCCGGTGTTGGGGCACGCCGTGCGTGTGACCGCGGATTGGTTGGTATTGAGTTCGTCGCTGGAAGCGTCGGTATCGAATGGTGAGCTGGCGAGGGTATTGGGATTGGAATTGGATGGGTTGGGGTATTTTCGTGAGGTCGACCCGAAGTGGCGACCTGTGGATACGGCGGTGGATGGAGTGTATTTGGCGGGAACGTGCCATTCGCCGCAGCTTGCGGGCGAGGCATTGCTGCAAGCTCAGGCGGCCGCGCAACGGGCGTATGAGCGTTTGACGATGCCGCCGAACGTATTGCCTTCGACGGTAGCCACGGTTCGCCATGAGCTTTGCGCTCGTTGCGGTTTGTGTATCGAGGCTTGTGTTTTCAAGGCCAGGTGGTTGGATCCCTCGGAGGACCGTGTCGTGGTCGATGCGATGGCCTGCCGGTCGTGTGGGGCTTGCGTATCCGCGTGCCACAACGGGTCCGCGCGGTTGGCGTCGATGGGGGAGGGGGCGTGGATGGCGCAGGTGGAAGCGTCCATGTCTTTGATTTCATTAGGGAAAAATCGATGATGGAAAGCGCGGGGCGAACAGCGTTACGAGCGGCGATTCAGGCGAATTACGAATCATGTTTGAGTTGTCATGCCTGTCGAACGCAATGCCCTGTGCATGTTGCCACGGGGCTATTGGCTCCCTTGGGGTTGCTGCGCATGGCGGCTTTGGGGATGGGGGAGCGGCTGAAGCAAGCGTCTGAGCTATGGTATTGTTTGCAATGTCGTCGATGCACGTTGGCGTGTCCTTCCGAAGTGGCGCCTTCGACGTTGATTCGGAGGATGCGTGAGCAGGGGCAGTGGGCAGGGGGCGAAGGGGAGGTTGCGTTCAAGCAATTGCAAAGGGATCATCAGCGGGTGCGGTGGCATTTGGCGAATGCGTTGCTTTGGGGGCAAGACGGGCAAAGGGTGGTTGACGATTGGAGTGGGTGGGCGGGGCGTCCGATTGCGGTTGACGATGATGTATGGGAGCTTGGAGATGCGAGGGAAGCGGAGGAGGGGCTAGCGGCTTGCATGACGTGTGGGAGTTGCACCACGGTATGTCCGATAGCGCATGAGCGAGCGGTTTTCGATCCGGTGCGGTTGTTTCGGTGGGTGAATCTTGGGGGGGAGCGGCAGGTCTTGGGTTCGCCTTCCCTTTGGTTGTGTCTTGGATGTGGGCAATGCACGAGTCATTGTACGCAACGGGTGGATGGGCAAAGGCTCATCGAGGGGCTTCGGCAGCGCAGTGTGGCGTTGGGGGTGGTGCCGTCGGATATGAGGGAGCGTTTTACGGAGTTGGATCGGGGGGTGTTGAGAGGATATGTGCGAGAAGTGCAGGGGCTGTTGGGGCGTTTGGCGCTTCAGGAGCTGAAGAACCAGTAGCCGAGCAAGGCCACGACGATCAGGGCGAGGATTCCTAAAATAATTATAAAAAACGAGGATTTACCGTTGTCGGGGGCGGGAGGCCGGACGGTTTGAATTTGAGATTGGGGTTTGGAATCCTGGCTGTCGGATGGGGGGAGAGTGGAAGCCGCGCGAGAGTCGCTACGGGAAGGGTCGACGATTTTTTCACCGGCATATTCTTTGAGGACTTCGAACGTTTGGGTGACGGATTCGTCGTGTCCCGCGAAGGGCAGGTCTTGACTTTCGATCAAGGCGACGATGGCGGTAACGTTGTCGGTTCCTCCACGTTCGTTGGCGAGATCGATCATCTGGTGGCAGGCTTGTGTGAGGTCATCGCCGGCCAGCAATTCGGCGAGTTCGTGTTCTTCCACCAGCGAGTAGAGGCCATCGGAGCAAATCAACAATCGATCGCCGGTGCGCAATTGTAGTCGTCCGAGGGCGACGTGAACATTGGCTTCCAGGCCCATGGCCTGGACGATCCAGTTTTTTTGGAAAAAGTTTTTGGCCTGGTCGGTGGTGATGGCTCCCGAGTCGATGAGCATCTGGACGAAGCTCTGGTCTTTGGTCATTTGACGCAAACGACCGCGGCGAAGCACGTAGGCGCGGGAGTCTCCGACCTCGGCGATATAGGCTTCGCGCTGATGAACGACCACGGCGGTGAGGGTGGCGCCCATGCCTTCTCTGGCGCTCGATCGAGCCGCTTCATACACGTTGGCGTTGACGCGTTTGACGGCTTCTTCGAGGCGTTGGTGAGCGGACTCGGAGTGATCGTCCATTTCGCCGAGGGTGCCGCGGAGCGAATCGACGACCAGAGCGCTGGCCACTTCGCCGGCGGCGTGTCCGCCCATGCCGTCGGAGACGACGAGAAGCACGCCCCGGTCCTTGACTAGGATGCCGTCCATGGCCGAGGGATCGTCGATTCGTTCACCGGTATTCAAGTCGGCGACTGTAAAAGAGTCCTCGTTGTTATCGCGAACTCTTCCAGCGTCGGTACGTGCAGCTACGCTCAGCCGAGTGGTCGACATCGCTGTCCTCGTGTCGGAAGCGTCGAATTCATGGGCAGGGCAACCTTGTACCGAAAAGGGGCGTAGGTGCAAGGCTTTGTTCGAACAGGAGGTTCAGGGGGTCAGTGCGGCTCGATGGACGGCGCGGTTCAAGAAGGGGATGAAAGCGGCGGCGGCTTTTTGTTGTCCGGCGCGGGAAGGATGGCTGTCATCGCCGTTTCCCGTAGGGTATTGTAGGAAATTTGATGCGCCTTCGTTGGTCAAAAGGTCGAAGTAATCGAAGACCACGACGTTGTGCAGGGGATAGTCTTTGAGCCAGCCTTCCGGGGATTTGACCCAATTATTGAAGGAACGAGCGAAGGAAGCTTGTGAGGCCATGGCTTCATCGGTCGTGGGTTTTCTCATGACTTTTCGGAGCAGGACTTTGAAAAGCGGCTCGGCACCGTAAACCGGAGCGTTGGGGGGAGCGGTGAAGTACACGAAAAGCGTGTCGGGATGCTTTCGGAATTCGTCGAGCAGGGCATTGAAGGAGGCTTTGGCGTTCCAGACGGTCAAGGCTGGTCCGTCCGGGTTTCCGGGGGGTTGTCCCAGGCCTTCGAATCGGCTGTTCGGGTAGCAGGACTTGAACAGCACGATCCGGTTTTTTTCGTTTTCGGCGGTGGTTTGGTCGTTGAAAGAGACGCGCAGGACCTTGTCCATATCGTGGCGAAACTTGGGGAGCCAGTCAAAAAGATCAGTTTTATCGCCTACTTGGCTTTCGTAGGAGGCTTCTCGGACGATATATCCCTGTCCTTCGAGGGCTTTGCGCAATCCGCCGCCGTTGGGGTGGGTAGCGTGGATACTGGGGGCGAGTTCCTGGTCGGCGCCGGGGTCTGCCAGCAATTGTCCTCCCACGGAATGGTGAATGAATAGTAGACGCCACGGGGTGGAGGGTTTGTCGGCGGGATAGGACGATAGGTCCATACTTTTATCCTTGTTGTCTGGAATCGAATGGGCTTTGCCGCCCACGGGAATCAGCAGGGTTCCCAGCACGGCCACGACAGCCACAGCGGCGATAGCCAGTTTTTTTTTCATGGGGGTTAGGTTCCTCCGTGCGGCAAGCGACGACGATGGAACTTAACACGGACAGGCATATCGTCAATTGGAGATTGGATACATTTACTCACACGGTGCAACGTGATAATGTGCGCCCGATGGCGACACTTCCGTTCGTGACGTTGGGCATACCGTGTTTGAACGAAGAGGACTTCATTGAGCCTTTGGTGCGAGGCGCGCTTGCTCAGGATTATCCTTCGGACAGGTTCGAAGTGTTGGTCGCGGATGGGGGAAGCACGGATCGTACGCTGGAGATTCTCGAGCGATTATCGAAGGAGGATTGTCGTTTACGGGTTCTTCACAACCCGGGCAAAGTGCAAGCGGCCGGGATGAATGAGATCATCAAGGCCGCAAGGGGTGATGTGCTCGTGCGGTTCGATGCGCATGCGGATTATGCGCAGGATTATGTGCGAAAGTGCATCGAAGTGTTGGGCCGCACGGGGGCGGATAATGTGGGGGGTGGGGCGAAAACCCGTTCGAAAAACTGGTTTCAGCGAGCGGTATGCGCGGCGTTGGATAGTCCGTTGGGGGTAGGGGGGTCGCGATACCGAACGGAGGGGCAGGAGGGATATGTGGATACGGTATGGGGGGGGACGTTTCCGAGGCGAATTTTCGAAACCGTGGGGATGTATGATCCCAAGGCGGTGGTCAATGAGGATGCGGAGTTGAACCAACGCATTTTGGAGGCTGGGGGGAAGATTTATTTGAGCAAGGAGATCATTGCGTATTATTACCCCAGGGATTCGTTTCGGGGGCTGGCGAAGCAGTATTTCAAGTACGGCAAGGGACGAGCGCGGACGCTTGTCAAACACCGGACTTTTCCCACGCCCCGGCCCGCGATTCCTTTTCTCATGGTGGCGACGGGCGCGTTGTTGCTCGTGGTGCCGCCGATGCAGGCTTTGGCACCGCTATATTTCAGCTCCTATGGTTTGCTGACGGCGGTGGAAGCGGTTCGTGTGGGGCGAAAGGCTGGCGTGGCCGCCATTCCTGCCATATGGGCCATTTTTCCAGTCCTTCACGTAGCCCACGGGGTGGGGTTTGGCACGGGACTCATTCATTTTTTGCGCCATCCGGATTGGGCGGAGCCCGAGCGGCTTGCGCCGCGGACGACAGGAGCGGGCGAGTAAATTAATCAATAAATACAATTAGTTGTTACATAGCGGGCGCGAAGGGCCGCGTGCCGCTCACCGAGGGATCAGGCTGCGCGGCGTCGACGAAGCCGACGGCAAAAAGCCATGGCGAGGCCGAGCAGAAGGGCGGAGGCCGTGGAGGAGGAGTGACCGACGGTGGAGCAACCGCAGCCGCTGTCGCTGTCGTCATCGCTGTTGGTTTTGGGGCCATTGTCGTTGGGTTTGCCGCTGGCACCTGGGGAGCCCGCGCCGCCGGCTTCGGGGCCTGATCCTGCGTTGCCAGCGACACCTGCCGAGCCAGCGATGCCCGCGGTACCAGCTTCGCCCCCTGGGCCGCCTGCGGAGCCACCTTCGCCGGCGTAGCCTCCTTCCGCGCCTGAGCCACCCGAGCCGCCTGAGCCACCCGAGCCGCCTGAGCCACCCGAGCCGCCTGAGCCACCCGAACCGCCCGAGCCACCGGAACCGCCACCGCATTCCGAGTTGCAGTGGTTGGTCAGGCAGCCTTCGAATCCTTTGGCCAACGCGTTCGAATCGCAACTAGCGGGAGGCGTGTCGCTGGTCACGCAGGTCACACAGGATGCATCTGCCGCGCAGGCTTTGGCCTCATCGCAGCAGTGGGTCTCGAAGCATGTTTGGCATGCCGCGTTCGAGGAGGTGAAACCACAGCCAGTAGAGATGTTGCACTCTGTCACGCAGTTATTCGTCAAGCACTGCTCCCAGGCGTTCAATGCGCTGTTGGAATTGCAGGAAGCAGGTGGATTCGGTGTGGAAATGCAGTTCACGCAAGCCGGATCGTTGGCGCAAGCCTGCTCTTGGTTGCAGCACTTTGCATCCGAGCAATCCCCGCAGGTAGCGTTTTGCAGATCGAACCCGCATTGAGGCTTGGCGCACATCGGATCGTTGCCACACGAGGTATCGCATTTGCCGCACATACAATCGATGATCGCCATGTACAGCTTGGCGCCCGTGGGGTTGTTCTGGAAACATTGGTTCTGACAAGCGGCGTCGGTGCATTTGTCGATGCACTCGACGAAGCTGTTGCAACTCGTGTTCGAGAAGCATGCGTTGATGGTGGCCACGCAAGCGCCGTTGCCGGTGGAAACGCTGTTTTGGCATTCTGCACAGCTTATGGTGCCCGTCGTGCCATCGATGAATGGCTTGATGAACGAGTTGTACACGGTGGAAACCCGGCCGCTTACTCCATCCTCGGTGCATGAATAGCCAGTTCCAAAGGAAGTGACTCCGGCCACCCGCTCGGTGCCCGTGGTGAGCGCGGGCCCACCACTATCTCCAGAACACGTTCCCCCGCTCGTGCCTTTCTGATCGTACATGAGCCACGCGCTATTGAGCCACACAATGGGTTTCTGAATATGGTAACGAATCGAATTGCTGGGATTGGTTTCGGTTTTCCCGTAGCCAACCAGGTCCGTTTTGCTGTTGACGGCCAGGTTGTCTTGCGCCGGTGTCATGGCGGGGATGGATGGCGTGCTTGCGCTGGCTCCCGTAAAGCGAATCATCCCGAAGTCGTTGGCGCTCCCATCCGTACCATCGTAAAGAGGATGAATTTTCAACGAAGCCGCGTTGTACTGCGCTGTCGGAGACATATAGTTGTTCCCCATAAGTATTTTGACTTGGTTTGCGGGAAGTGGCTTCGTCCCCGAACTGACCAGGCAATGCGCCGCGGTAAGCACGTAGCCCGTGTTTCCACTGACATGAACGATCGTACCGGAACACATACCGGGACCGACGGAAAGAGCGACGACCGCCTGGTGGGTCGTATCCACGCTTCCATAATAGATGGCCTGTTCACGGGACTGCGTGTCTTCAGGCAAGCCCCCTGACGTGGAACAGGCCATGGTGGAACAAACGACGGCGGAAAAGATGATGGAAAGCGCTCGCATGATTCCTCCGATACAATATCGATAACGTCACGCGAGAGTGTACCGAATGAGATGGCCTTTCGCACGCACCTTTGCCATGCGTGCGTCGAAGGAATTGGCAAAAAGAAAAAATGCTGGCTTGGGAATCAGTTTTCCACGCAAATATTGCCTTGGCCGCAAGACATGCCGGTGGGGCAAGTGGGTGGTGTGGTTGAGCACGCTGGTCGACGACAATAGCCGCTGGTGCAGACATAGGGGCTGGGGCAACTGGAGGTGCAAGAGATGAGCGCGCAGGTATTGGTGGCTGTGCAGCGAAGTCCCCAAGGGCAATCTTCATCGCTGGTGCAATAAGCGCGGCACGAGCCAACGCCGGTGCATTCGAATTCCAGGGGATTTCCGCAATCCGTAGCCGAGCCGCACCCCATGCAGATCCCGCCGGGAGCGCTCATGGAACACTCTGCCGCTGGTCCTGAGCAATCGCTGTTGGACTTGCATTGCCCAGGCGGTCGTCCGGAGGAATCAAAAGCCACATCGAGCGCCACTTCTTGGGGTGAATCCTGCGCAACATCTTGGGTGATATCTTGCGCAATATCTTGGGTGATATCCTGCGCAACATCTTGGGTGACATCTTGCGGGCTATCCTGCTCGACATCCTCGTAAGAATCTGGAGCGACATCGACAGAGCTTTCGGCAACGTCGGGTTCAAATTCCTCGTCCGGCGTGTCCATCGTTACATCCTCGGAGGTATCGGAAGTTGCGTCGTTGGTAGCATCGTTGGATGAATCCGACGTAGCGGCATCCGTTGGGTTGGCAGAACCACCCGTACCCGAGGTGTTGTGGTGAGCGGAGTCGTCGCTATCGGAGCCGCAAGCGACGAGCCAGCAGGCGGCGACACAAAACAAGGAGATAACCGACCTTTTCATGGCATTCGGTGTAGCATCAGCGGGTGGTTTCGTCCTGTCTGAATTCGTTCTTCCTGGTCGAGCCTTGTTCCCTGAAGCACGGCAGTGCTACGGCGTCAGGAAGGAATCATGACCTATCAGGCATTTGCAGCGCGGGCTGAGCACCGGGAATCGTTGGAGCGTCTTTGGACCCAGGCCATGAGCGATCGGCGAATCGCGTTGGTGCGCGATCGACGATGGTCGTGGTTGTACGAGCGCAATCCGGCGGGGCCGGCGTATACCTACGTGGTGCAGCACGTGGAATCAGGGCAAATCGTGGGGTCCGCGTCGGTCTATCCCCGTGACATCGTGGTGGGGGGGCAATCGTATAAGGCCGGGGTGTTGGCGGATTTCGTGACGCATAAGGCGCATCGAGTCGCCGGTCCCGCGGTCATGGTTCAGCGTGCCATCATGGAGGAACATCGCCAACGTGGTCTCGATTTTCTTTTTGGTTATCCGAACAAGGGGGCAGCGCCGATTTTCCCGCGCCTTCGCTTCAAAACCGTTTGTGAGTCCTCGCTATGGGTCAAGCCGCTGCGAACGGCTCGAAAATTATCACTTTTTTTGCATCCCGCCCTGGCGATTGGTTTGGCTCCCTTCGCCAACGCGGTGCTAGCGACCAACGACTTGCGTCTCATGGTATCGCGACGACCCATGGGGGCGGCGGTGATGGGGCATGTTCCGGATCAGGCTTTTGATGATCTATGGGAGCGGTGTCGCGGGCAGGTTCCGATATTTGGCGTGCGAACGTCGGCATTTTTGCGATGGCGATACATCGAACATACCACCGAGCGATACAAGGTGTTCACGGTGCAGCGTCGAGATGGGGGGCGCGTGTATGGCTATGTCATTTTTTCGATTCGAGAAAACCGGGTGTACGTGGCGGACATGCTTGCGGAAGGTGGGGTGCGGGGAGCGGAATCGTTGCTCCTGGCGTTTTGTCGCGCGATGCGGCGGCGGGGGCATGAATCGGTATGCATCAATTATGCTGGGGATGAGAGATTTTTTGCTTCGTTACGAGCGCTGCAGTTCCTTCGGCGCGTCGGTGCCCGCAAACTCATTGCCTTCGTGGCGCAAGACCAGCCCGAGGCATTGCGAAATCTCGTTTACGACCACAGCGGATGGTTCATGCACGACGGAGAACTCGACATCTGACGTCCGGGAACCGAAGTTTGGTGCGCCATGAACGATACGATCAACGTTTGTTTCGTCGTTAACAACTTCAACGTGGGCGGGCTCGAGAAAGTCGCCATCGATCTTGTCAATCACCTCGATCGAAGTCGTTTCAAGCCTTTCGTGGTTTGTCTGGATGGACGGGGTCTGCTGTTTGATCGTCTCGAGATCGATGAAAGCGCATCGCTGATTCTCGATAAATCCGGCTCGAAGCGCACGCCCGTGGGGACTTTCGATCCACGCATGCTCTGGCGAATGCGTTCATTCTTTGTCCGTCATGGCATATCCATCGTCCATGCGCACAACTTGGGACCTTTGATCTACGGTGGTCTGTCGGCTCGTTTGGGGTTTCGTCGTCCTACGGTCGTGTATTCCGAGCACAATCAGATCTACAGTGCCTCGGCATCGACACGTCGTAAGTTCGTGTTTTATATACGTCTTGCCGACCATGTGGTGGCCGTCTCACACGACTTGAAGCGAACGTTGACTCGCCGTGTTCGTCCTTCGTGTCCTGTGCGTGTGTTGCACAACGGCATCGATGGTTCGAAGTTTGCGCTTGCGGATGGTTCGGAGGTTCGGTCCGAGCTTGGGGTTGGCGGGGATGAAATCCTGATTGGGTCTGGGGTGGTTTTGTCCAAGCAGAAGGGAATCCCGTACTTGCTTCAAGCGGCGAAAATGGTGGTGGAAAAAGAGCCGCGGGCGCGGTTCGTGCTTGCCGGACAGGGGCCCTTGCGTACGGAATTGGAACAGATGGCCGAACGCCTGCACCTTGGCGATCGTTTCGTCTTTCTTGGATATCGCGCGGATATGCCGCGGATCATCTCCGCGCTCGACATTTACGTCTTGTCATCGTTATGGGAAGGCTTGCCGCTTGCATTGTTGGAGGCGCTTGCGATGGGAAAACCGATCGTGGCGACTCGCGTGGGTGGCAATCCCGAGGTCGTTCAAGATGGTGTGAATGGGTTCATCGTCGAGCCGCGGGACGTGAACGGTTTGGCGCGAGCGTTGTTGCGGACTTGTCAGGACGATGCGTTTCGCAACAGCGTTCGCGAGGTCAATCGTGCCCGATTCGAAAACGAATTCAGTTTGCAAGCGATGGTGAGCGCACATGAAAAGCTCTATGAACAAGTGGCCGGACATCGGTCGTGGTTGGGCAAGTAAAACGGGCGCGAAGCTGGCGGTAGCGCTGCTCGTTGCCTCGGGCGCGGCGCGAGCGGAGACCTATCGCGTGGGAGCGGGGGAGAAGTATGCCACCTTGCAAGAGGTGGCGAACGTTCTATCCCCGGGAGACGTGGTGGAGGTCAAAGGGGGCGCGAGCTATGGTGCCGTCCGCTTCGAACGACATGGTTCCGTGGACAAGCCGATCGTCATTCGCGGTATTTCCGTAGGAGATCGACGACCGATCATTCAAGGGGGGCGAGATACGATCGAGGCGGTGGGCGATCATTATGTCTTCGAAAACCTCGAGATTACGGGAGGGAGCTTTCGGTGTTTTTTCCATCGTGCTCATGACATTACCTTGCGTCATGTCGTTGTGAGGGATTGTCCCGCGCACGGGATATTGGGGGCCGATGAGGGTTCCGGTTCGATGTTGCTCGAATCGAGCGAGATTTTCCGCTGTGGCGAAGGGGATAAACGTCACCCGATTTACATGGCGACCGATGAGCGGGCTCACCCCGGTTCCGTTTTTCGCATGCAGTTTTGTTATGTTCACGACGGCAAGGGGGGAAACAACGTCAAGAGTCGTGCGGAGCGCAATGAGATTTATTTCAACTGGATCGAGGGGGCGCTTTATCACGAACTCGAGTTGATTGGTCCCGATGGTGCCGATCCTGCTCTCGCGCGAGAGGATTCGGAGGTGATTGGCAACGTATTTCGAAAAACGAATGATGCGTTTTCGGTTCGTGTCGGTGGCGATGGAACGGGAGAGACGAATGGTCGCTATCGTTTCGTTCACAACACGTTTCTTCTCGAGGCCAACAATCGCGCCGTATTTCGGCTCTTTGATGGCATTGAGAGCATCGAAATGCACAACAACGCGATCTATGCCAAAGGGGGAGGACCCATCACCGTGGTGAGGACGTCGGATGCGAAATGGTCCACGGGTCGGGAACTGATCAGTGGCGCCAACAATTGGATACCCAAGGGTTCGACATCGGTTCCGTCGGGATGGCAGGGCACGTTGGTGGGAACCGACCCCATGTTTGAAAATTTGGGGGAGCTGGACTTGCGCCCGTCGGCGCAAAGTCCGCTTCGGGACGCGGCTGCACCCATGCAAGCGTTGGCGGCTCCACCGTCCTATGCCTTTCCCAGACCACGAGCGGAACTCGGATTCCAACCGCCCCGTCGAGCCATTGGGCCGCGAAAGCTCGTGCGAGCCTCGGATGGCAAGCCGGATATCGGCGCCTATGAAGGAGGATTCGAGTTTGCCGAAGCGAAAACGGTAGAGACGATTCCGATCGACCAGCCCTCCCGTGGCGCTGATGCGCCAGCCCTCGGTCCCGTCCCGGGGTCTGGCATCGGACCATCGCGTCCGACTGCGGCAGGAGGTCGATGCGGTTGTGGGTTGCCCGGTGACGTGAAAGAAAAGGCTCCGTGGTCATTGGTGGGGATCGGGCTCATTGCCATTCGAAGATTGCGCAACCGAGCCAAAGGATGCTGATCGAAGGATGCGTTGTGGCATGAACGACGTGCTATCCGAATAGGTATTATTTCACCTTCGAAGCGCTCGAACCTCCACAGGGTTGGTACAGAGTCATGCGTCGGAGGGGGCGTGTGCTTCGGAGGTCCAGTGGCCTGGCTGAAGCCGGGGCCTGTGGGGGAGTGCCCCATGAGATCCTGCCATCGATGTTATAACATACGAATATTATGGAATAATATTAAGAATGGGGACATCGGAGGATGGCAGAAGGGGGAAGCGAAGCGGTGGTGATAAGGAGGGATGGAGGCAGAAAAGGCGGAAAGTGGGGCGGGGGTGAGGTGGAAGGTTGCGTCGCAAACAGGTCCACCATAACTATACGGATATGTATAGTTACGAAAGCAGAAGGGATAGGTGATGGAGGTGTGACGGTGGGTGGGCGGCGAGGGTCAATCGTTACGAGGGCGAGAGCCTCTGGAGCGCATGCCATCGGCTTGGGGGCCGCTGAGTCGCATATCGCGGTCAGCGTCATCGACGCGTGATGGTTCTCGTTGTGGGACGCGCGGGGTTTCCCTGGTAGGCCACATCATGCCCATGGACAGCATGCCCATGTTGCGGTGGAAGGTAGCGGCGGGGGCGATTTGGGATTGTTCGCCGATTTGTTCGAGGTGTTGGTAGCGCAGTTCGACGAAAGGGAGGTCTTCAGGGTACCAACCGATGGACGCATCGAGCACGAAGGTGTCGAAGGTGGTCACGAGACGAGCGTCATCGGTGGATTTGGGGGTAGCGAAGGGGGCAACGACGAGGAATCCGGATTCGGCTACTTCGAGGGAGCGGCTATGGGAGTAGCCTGTTCCGGTGCGGAGGATGATGTTGTGTTCTTGATCGATGGGAACGCCGCCTGCGAGAAGGACATGGTCGGCCATGACCGTGCGAGCGGTGAGCAGGTCAGGGCCGAGGCTTCGTTCGATGCTCAAGCTTGCGTCGTAGCCTTCGCTTGCATAGCGCACGGCGGCGAGAGCGATGGGTCCCCACAGGCCGCCTCGGACGGGGTCAGCGCGCAGGGCTCCGGCGAATCCGCCGTTGAGTTCGGTGGACCAGGTTTCGGTGAGGTCGTGGCGCCATCGGAAGACACCGGTCATCACGATTTGTGCGGCGGACTCGAGGTTCAGGCCTCCTTCATTGACTTCGCTCGTGAAAAAGTAGGTGGCTTCCCCCGAAAACCCATAGGCGTTGCGTCCGGTGGTGTAGTCTGGGCCTGCGCCGAGGGTGACTTCGTAGCGATTGGGTTGCGGAGTAGGGACGAGCAGCGGGATGACGGCGCCGGCGGAGGCGTTTTGGGTCATGCGCCACTGTCCGGAAAACTCGTGGGAGTAGAGTTGGGATAGACGTGTTTGCAGGAGCATATTGTCGCCCGTGAGTTGAGAAGCGGCGGTGGTTTGTTCGGCTCCGGCGTGCAAGTTGCCGAGCCGGGTATTGCTTCGCTCCACGGACAGGCCAAGGATGAGTTCATCGCGGGGAGACAAGGTAAATAAACCGTTCCAAGCTCCTACGTCCGATTGTTGGACGGAGTCGGAATGTCCGAGATAAATAGTGAAAGGGTGGGCGTAGGTGAGGGTATGTATCGCGCGGGGGCTATCATGGATGATGGCGAGCCCTGGTGATAATTCGAGCATCCAGACGCCCACCGGTCCTGGTTGTCCGGGGGGCGGTTCCGAGGGGGTTCCAAACATGTTGTCCGTGTATCCGAACCCAATATTGCCCACGGCATGCACGGTCGTGTCGGATTGCGCGCGGGCTATATGGCTAAAACCAAAGCAAAGCAGCGCGGCGCAGACGGCGACGATTCGACGGACAGACATGACAGAGCCTTATCATGCCCATCGACGGTTATGATCGTCTAAAATGCAAGATGTGTCTGACATAGAAGATCCCATGCGGACTTTGGGTATCGAGCGTCTCGATCCGGATGCCTCGCCCGAGTTGTACGCGGAATTGTACCGGGTAGCGCGTCGTGTGCGCGAAGCGGGCCGGGCGGTCGTTGGGCTTTTGCCGACGGGATCGGATGTAGCGGTCGTGCCGCTCGCTTTGGAGTTGGCGTTTGCTTTGGCGGATGCTTGTGAGGGTGCGGTAGCGGTGGTGGATGCGAATACGCGTTGGCCTGCCTTGCAGCAGATGCGCTCGCCCAAGGATGAGCGTTCGAAAAAATCCGGATTTCGTACAACATGGTTGGCGAGCTTTTTGGCGATCATGACACCGATCGAGGCGTCGGAGGCGATGGCGCTCGATGGGCTAGATCGTTTGTTGATGCACGAAACCCAAGGGTTTACGCATATGTTGGTGGACCTGACGGGATTCGAAAGGCATGGGGAACATTGGGGCATGCTCGATGCGATCGACGGTGTGCTTCTGGTGGGTCATCCGGGCGCGACCCGTGAGGACGAGATTTTGCGGCTACACAACGATATGCCTCCAGGAAAGATTCTTGGTGTCATTCTGGTCGGATGAGCCGTGCGACAATCGGCGTTGGACGCAGCATGAACGATCGCCTTTGTGTAGTGGATCCGATACAAAGGAGGCATGCTGCAACGGCTTCGGAGCAAGAACCTTCACACCTGGGTTTCGGGATATGGTCGCGACGTTTGGCAGCGATCGTTGGACCGAGGACATCGGGGGTTACGGCATATTCTTTTCGCCGTCTGTGATCATTACGAGCCGCTCTGGAATCAACCGACGGAGCAAGTGGGGGAGCGTCGTGTGGCCGCGTGGCAGCATGGCTATCCGAAGCTTGCCGCGGAGTTTCGTGATGCGGATGGCAGGCCTCCCCAGCACACGTTTTTTTTCCCGGGAGAAGAGTATCGCCCCTTTTTTTTCGATCGGCTCGAACCGTTGATCGAAGGTGGGTTTGGTGAGGTGGAACTTCATCTTCACCACGACGATGCGACCGCGGAAAGCTTTCGACACGATGTGCTTTCTTATTTGGACACCTATGCCAAGCGAGGGCATCTATCGCGTAGTGCTGATGGCCGTGTTCGTTATGGCTTCATTCACGGTAATTGGGCGCTTGCCAATGGGCGACCGGATGGGCGTCGATGCGGTGTGGACAACGAACTGCCGCTCTTGTTCGAAACCGGTTGTTATGCGGATTTCACCTTTCCGAGCGCGCCGGACATCACGCAGCCCAATATCGTGAATCGAATCTATTGGCCGGTGGGAGACCCATCTCGCAAGCGGGCGTATGAATGGGGCGAAAGGGCGCGTGTGGGGCATCGATATCACGATCGGATCTTGTTAGTGCAAGGCCCTTTGGCGTTGGTGCGTCGTCCGGGCTCGTTGCGCATTCGCATCGAAGCCAGTTCTCTTACGGCAAAAGACCCGGGGACACCCGCGCGCATTCGTTCATGGCTCGATCAGCACATTCATGTGCAGGGGCGCCCGGAATGGGTTTTCGTCAAGGTTCATACGCATGGGGCACCTGAGCATCAGGCCGAGTCCTTGCTTGGCAAGGGGGGGTATGAGATGCACCGTGAGCTGAACGCACGCTATAACGATGGGGTTCGTTACAGTCTTCATTACGTCACGGCCCGCGAGATGGTGAATATTGCGTGGGCGGCGATGGATGGGAAAACGGGAAATCCCAATGCATATCGGGATTACGAATTGGCTCCGCCTCCTTTGGTTCGACGAGCATGAATACATGTAAACGCTGGAAACGATTGGATTTTTCGCAAGAGCGATGGTGGGATGATTCAGGGAAAGAAGAGGGTATCACCGCGCAGCAGTACGAGATTTTGTTGCATCGATTCGCCTTTTTGAACGGCTTCGTAATCGATGGGGATACGTCGAACGCCGCCTTTGGGATTGGGGCGAATCAGGATCACTTCGTTGACTTTGGCGAAACGGTTGGGGCCACCGGCGAGAGCGACGGCATCAGCCACCGTAAGAAATTGTCGCGAGGGGTAAACGCCGGGTTGGATGACGTTGCCGCTGACGGTGATTTTGTAGGAGTTGACTTCGGTGACGGCGACGGTAACGACAGCGCCGGCATCTTTGACATATTGAGCGAGGGCTTTTCCGATTTCTTTTTTCAATTCGGTAGGAGTGAGGTTGACGGCACGCACATCTCCGAGCAAGGGCATGGTGATGGTGCCATCGGGTCGAACTTCGATATCGGTGTTGAGTTCTGGGTTTTTCCATACGCGAATGCTGAGTCGGTCGGATATCCCGATGACGTATTCGCTTCGTCGTGGATCGGGTTCTCTTTCGTAGGGGAAATTGGACGGAGGCGGGCTGCAAGCCGCCAACGATGTGACCAGGGTTGTAAGAACGAGTAGATTACGCATGACCATCGCGCAGAAGGTCTAGGCCACCTGCGCCTCGGATGGAAGGACCGATGTTCATTCTGCCAGGAATTCTCGGACTTGTGTTCCTGATCTTTGTGAGGCCGTTCGAGTTTATCGAGGCACTGCAAGGGATCCCGATGCTGTACATGGCGTTTGGGCTTGCGGTGTTTGGGTATGCCGTCGATGTAAGGCTTGGTTTCTCGGACGTGCGGCCTGTGCCTCAGCTAGTGTGGTCCGGGATATTCTTTGTCTGGTGCGTCATCACGGGGCTGGTGAAAGCGCCGGGGGAGTTAGCCGGTGAAGCGCTGCGGCTTACGGTGGCACTGATCTTATTTTACGTGGTGGCGCACGGTGTGCGTACCTTCAAGATGTTCGAGATATTGGCATCGGCGGTGCTGGTGTGTTCGCTGTTCGTTTGTGCGGTATGTGTGCATCAAGGGCTTTCGGAAAGGCAATGTATCGCGCTGGCACCTCATGAGGGAAGGCTGTCCACGGGGGTAGCGGACGGACGGTTTTGCGAAGAACCGGAGCAGTGTTACGGACCTCAAGCGGAGCCAGGGTATTCCTATCGTTGCGAAAAGGCAGGATTGTTGGGCACCTCAGCGATTGGGGATCGCGTTCGCTACCTTGGATTGCTCCAAGATCCCAACGAAGTATCTCTTGTCGTGGCTGCCGCCCTGCCCATTGCGTTTGCGTTTTATCAGCGTCGCAAGACGTCGGGGCGGCTCGTGTTGTTGATCGTATCGCTGCTTTTGGTTGCGTTGACGGTTCTATTTTCCAAGTCTCGTGGTGGGCAACTTGTATTTCTGACGGTGATTGGCGTCTATTTCATCAAGAAATATGGGTGGAAGGGGGCGATGCTCGGCGCGTTGGGGGCGCTTCCCATTTTGGCGTTTGGAGGGCGTGGGGGAGAGGAGGCGAGCGAGTCTTCGCTCGAGCGACTCGAGTGTTGGTATGCGGGGGTCAGCATGTTTCGCGCGGATCCGATTTTTGGCGTGGGATTGGGCCAATTCACCCAGCACCATTTCCTGACGGCGCATAATTCTTATGTACTTGCCGCGGGGGAACTTGGTTTGGTGGGGACGGTGGTGTGGGTCAGCATCATCTGGCTGTCGGTCAAAATTCCTTGGGTAGCCATGGTCGATCTCGAAAACGTGCCGGGGGCTGATGTCGCTCGCATTTGGTCGGTGGCGCTGCTGGCCTCGATGGCGGGCATGGCGATTGGCGTTTTTTTCCTGTCCTTCAACTACCACTACATCTTGTGGCTTTTCGTGGGACTTTCCGGATCGTTTTTCATGGCTGTCAAAGGGCATCTACCCGAATGGCGTGTCCCCTTTGGGTGGAAGGACATCACGGCAGTGACCCTGGGAAGTTTGTGGGTCATCGTTGTGATCTTTTTGTACACCCGGGGTAAGATCTGAACTCAATGTCCTGACGATTTGATCATGATGAGGGGGGTTTTGAGAATGACGGAAAGCTCCGTTTCCAAAAAGCTGCGAAAGTCTTCCAGAGCGGCGGTGTAGGCGACATCGAACAGAAGTTTGGCACGAAGATCGTCGGCGAGAGCGCCTTCTGCCTCTTCGAGTTCGAATGGGTTTTGTAAGGTATCACGAAACGCAGCCAGCACACTGTCGTCGGGAATGGCACCCGTATAGCCGAGTGACACCTGGGCCATTCCTGTAAGGCCAGGTTTGACGTCGCGCATACGTTCTTCGAAAAAGGGGATGGCGAGTGCGAAATTGACAAGGAGTTCGGGTCGTTCGGGGCGGGGCCCCACGAGGCTCATGTCTCCGCGCAGGACATTCCAGAGTTGGGGCAGTTCATCGAGTCGAGTTTTTCTAAGGAATTTGCCGATTCGTGTGACGCGGGGATCATTTTTTTGTGCGAGCACCGCCCCTGTCTTTTTTTCCGCATCGATGCCCATCGTTCGAAATTTCACGAGAGTGAAGGTTTCGCATCGAGGTGTGGGGTCATTGTCTTCCGGGTCTCTGGGAAGCAGACGTCCGGCTCGAGTCTGTTTGAAAAAAACGGGTCCTTTGGAATCGAGTTTGATGGCTGCGGCGATGGCGGGATACAGCGGAAGCGTCATGCTGAGCCCGATGGTTGCAGCCACCACATCGATGAGTCGTTTGGTGATCAGAACGGAACGAGGGGGCATCGAAATGTTCCTGTGGGACTGTGTTTGTCGGCAAGTGAGGTGAAGTTACTGTACCTTTGACTGGGCCCAGGGTGGTATCGTACCCTTGTGTATCGGAAGGCAACAGTCTTTCCCGCAGTGTATAACGTTGGTTGTACGAGACGGCGAGGGGTTCGACCCATGGTGTGTATCATTCCCTGCAGTGGGCTTTGCCTATCGTGTTTTCATCGACTGGGGGCAAGCCTTCGCGGCTTTGGGTCGAACGTCATTGGCTCCGCACGGGGGAATTCGTGATTTTGTTGAGAGTTCCTGGAACGCTAGAGTACCGTGAATTGGCCACTCGTGTCGTGACGACGGCATGCAAGCTCATTCGGGAATCCGAGCAAGGAAAAACGAGCGGGTTGTCAGAAGAGTTCACGTACGAAGCCGTTTCGGCAGTTGGCGAGGCTTTCAATAACGTGGCTCTTCATGGGTACGAAAACTTGCCGACGGGGGATATCATTTTTGAGGTTTCGATGTTCGAGGACCGTTTGGTGATCGATGTCAAGGATTTTGGGCATGCTTTTCATCCGGACAATGCACCGGAACCTGATTTGGGTGAACTTCCAGAATCGGGGATGGGGTTATTCATCATCCGCGCTTTCGTGGATGAACTCACGTATGAACCGGGGAGTCCGAACTGTTTGCGCATGGTGAAGCGATTTGGCGTTCGAAAAAATGAGACTCGAAAGGTGGAATGACGATGCGGACGGCCCTAGACAATGACAATGACAATGGGAAGAGGGCGTTAGCGTTTCCTTCCCCCTGTGGAGTGAATGGATCATGATGTTCAGTAAGACTGTGGAAGGCGATGCCATTCGCATCGAGATTTCGGGACAACTCGATTCGATGACAGCGCCAGAATTACGACCCAGCTTCGAGGCTCTCCTTCAGGAGAATCCGAAACGGATTGTCCTGGATTTGTCGGGGCTTCGGCTCATCGATTCCTCTGGGGTCGGTGCGATTGTTTCGCTATTCAAGCAAGTTCGAGCCGCGGGGGGAGCGTTTGAAGTCGTCGGTGTTCAAGGGCAGCCACGATCCATCTTCCAGGTATTGAGACTCGATCGCGTTTTCAATATCGCCTGACGCCTGCGTGTCCCGAATACGTTTTTCCAGATTTTGGAAAATCCACCAATGGGCTCCACTCATGGTGAGCGGTGCTTGGTTCCGGTCAAGGGCCGTGGGACGATGCTGGGCGTTGGCATATTGCCTTGGTCAGTTTTAGGAACGTACGAGGTATGGTGAGAAGAACGCGAACGACCCATGAGTGACGATTGGACCGATGATGAATTTGGATGGAGGGAAGTACGAGCCGAGTTGGCGCGTATCCGCAGGCGTGCGCGTGCGCGGTGGCTTTCCATTGGTGTGATTTCACTCGTACTTACGGCTCTTGTGGTGGCCAAGCAGGCGAGGAGCGAACGGACATTTCGGTCTACGGTTACCCTTCGAGTGATCGAGGGGCAATTCGATCCCGACTCCGCGCCGCCCACCAGCGCGCAGCTTCAAGACTATTTGTGGGAGGTGGCGCTGAGTCGCAGCCGGTTGCTCGAGGTGATGGAAGCGCATGATTTGTACCCGAGCCTTCGAAAAATCGATCCCTTGATCGCCTTGGATGAGATGCGTGATGTGCTCGATGTCAAAGTGCTCCGAAATTATTTTCAGGTGGAGCGAGACCCGGATGCTCCGCCTCGTTCCGCCCGTATTGCCTTGAGTTATTCTCACGCGAGTCCAGAAAAATCGATCGAGGTTGCGCGTGCTTTGGCGAACCTGATGGCGGAGCAGGAAGCCAAGTCCCGTCGTGCGACCGCGGAAGTCGCTTTGCAATCCGTGAAAACCAGCGCTTCGGCGTTGGATGACGCGCTGGTGGCTGCGCGTTCGGAATTGGCCCAAGTGACCTACCAGATGAGCACGGCGCCTCGAGACGAAGCGGCTGGTCTTGCCGTGCGAGCCATCGGTTTGCGCAAACGCATCCTCAGTTTGGAAGAGCAAAAAGACCTCGCGAGTTCAGCCGTTTCCAGTCTTGGCATGCAAACGGAGGTGGAAGGCAAGGAACTGGGACTTCGATTCGAAGTCATCGATCCAGGACGTGTCCCGCGGGTGGTGGTATCAAGCTCCACCCGTCTCATCTTCATCGGATTTTTTACCTTTTTGTTGCTTCTCCCCATTGCAAGCACGGCAGTGGCTGCCTACGACTTGAGGGTTTACGATTTGGAAGATCTCCGACGACTTGGACTTGAACCTTTCGGTCATATCCCTTCGTTTCCTGGTTATCGCCAGGCAACGCTCAACGACCGGCTTCGACAGCGAACAGGTGCATCGTGATTGAGAAAAACACTAGCAAGGCGATGCTCGCCCCTCGCGACGTGATCCATGTTGCGCTTTCCATTCTGCGCCGTTCCGCTCGACGTTGGCCTGTCGTCGCGCTCGCGACGGTCATCGGATTGATTGCGGCGTTTGTCTTGCCGAAACTCATGCCTCCCGTCTTTCAGTCGGAAACACTGATTCTTTATCAGGAGACGATTCAGACGGAAAACCTACTTGGTGCTCAGCAGTACGCGATGGAGTCTCGACGTCAGATCGGGATGCGATTGCGTGAGATGTTGTTATCCCGAACGAATCTTGAGCAGATCATCAAGGCTCATAACTTGTATCCGAGTACGGTAAGTAGTCGTGGGATGATCGATGCGGTCGAGGAGTTTCGCGCGAAGATCGATTGTCGCGTTCGGGAAAACGAAACGTTTCGGATTGTGTACCAGGGCGAGGATCCAGACGTCGTGTATGAGGTGACCAAGGCGTTGTCGGAATCGCTCGTGGAACAGAATCGACAATACCGAACCGAGCAAGCGCAAGCCACGAAGCAATTTTTGGAGGCGGAGCAGAAGCGTATGGCCGCGGACCTTTCTCAAAAGGAGCAGAAACTCGCGATGTTTCTGGCGGACCATCCGGAGTTTGCCCAGGATGCAGCCACATCGGCCAGCGCCGCCGGAGCATCGGTACGCGCCGCCGCGCGGTCCAGCGCCACCGTGGATACGGGGCTCGATGCGCTCGAACGCCAAGCACGTCGCCTTCGTTCGCAACTTGCATCACCCGATCCACCCCCAGCTTCCGCCTTCATGGGACCGTCCATCGATCCGAAAGCAGCCGAGGCGATCGCTGCTGCTGAATCGGCGTTGGCCGACGCTCGAAGAGATCTTCAGGACAAACAATCGAAGTACACGCAACAACATCCTGATGTCGTCGAGGCGCAAAACAAAGTGCGCGCTGCCCTTGCTCGGCTCAACCAAGCCAAAGCAGCCGCACGCCCAGCTTCCGCTCCCATGACGGAAACCCCTTCCAGTCCCGAGGAGCGTCGGGAAGAACTCAAGACTCAGCTCGCACGGGTCGAGGCCGCGATCGCCGCGGCCAAACGCGGACAATCCGCCGCGGTGCCGGAAGATAATTCGGGCGAAAGCAATCGCGTGGTCACCCTCGAAACGCAATGGTCCAGCTTGAACCGGGAAGTCAACGAAACACGCGAGCAGCACGAACAAATCCAGACTCGATTGTTCCGAGCGACCATGGTGGCAACCGTGGAAGCTTCCGGGCAAGCCAGTCAAATGGTCGTGGTCGATGACGCGTACAAACCCAAGCGTCCATCACGGAGGGGGGCCAAACGCACCGGTGCTATCGCGGCATTCGTGGTGCTCATGGTGGGAGCTACTATCGCCTTGGGGCTTGGCCTTCTCGACGACCGTGTTTACGAAGAGCGCGATCTGAAAAAGCTCGCCTTGGGCCCTATTGTGCATGTGGTTCCGAGCCCTGTTCGAAAGGGGAAAAAATATGGCTGATCAACCCCAAGGCCGACCGCCACAAAACAGCTACGCCCAAGCCCCGGGAGGATGGGATCAGAACGCGCAACGAGAATCTCCCATTGCTCGCCGGCCTGCTGGGTGGAGGCCGCCGAGAGATCCGGCCCAAGCTGCCTTGGAAGCGACGATCGTTGGCTCCCTGAATGTTGCGGACGATGAACCGACGAGGTTGGGCCAATCCCTCGATACTGCCGGAACGGTAGAGCGGGCGGCAGCACCCAAGGGGGCTGCGGCTCCGGCTGCACAGCAAAGGCCACCCAGTGAACCACCACGGGCGGAAAGCGCTGTGCGCGCAGGGTATGTGCAGGTGGTGGCTACGGTCGTCGACCCTCCCCCAGGCACGCATAACCTACCTTTCATCAAAGATGCGGATTCGCCCGTCGCCGCTAGCTATCGTGTTTTGCGTCATCGTTTGCGCGAGGCCAACAACCCTTCTACCATCGCGGTGACGAGCCCTGGACGCTCGGAAGGCAAGACGACCTGCGCGATCAATCTTGCCATGGCGCTGGCGGAGCATGGTCGGGAGAAGGTGCTTTTGGTCGAGGCCAACCTTCGCTTCCCTCATTTGGCGGCAGCCCTTGGATTCACCGCCCCTTCTTGTTTCGGTCGTCAAATGGCCGCCCATCTGAAAAGCCCCTTGTCCCCTTGGGAAGTCGTCGCTGCCTTCTTCCATAACCTACACGTTCTTGCGGTAGACCCATCGTCCGTCGGCCAGTGGAGAATGAGCGCTCCAGGACTCAAGCTCGCCATGGATCAGCTCCAAGCCTCCGGATATAAACATATTATTGTCGATTGCCCCTCTGCCCTCGGCTCCGCCGATGTCAACGTGATCGAAGATACGACAGATGGTGTGCTTCTCACCGCGCGCCCGGGAAAAACCACCGCCGAGAGCCTTCGAAAAACAGAGCGCCACCTTGCTCCAGCCAATATTCTTGGTGTCGTGCTCACATGAATAATGAGTCTCATGCGTAACGAGGGGCGTCGTTCCCTTCCATAAAAGAGCGCTACGACTCGCTTGGCTCTTCGCGGGCTCCCCGGGCGATCTCTCGCAGCATCATCAATTCCACGCGAACGGATTCGTGCGTGTACTCGTCGTGCTCATGGGCTGGTTCCCCAGGCTCTTGAAAATACGGGCGCTCGAGCATCAATTGCCCCCACTCCATATCCACTTCTTTTACGAAATCGTAATACATTCCTTCGTCGAGCAATCGGTCGAGGATCTTCTCCAAAGCTGCCAGGGGATCTTCGAAGTGCTGGGAAATGAGAGGTTCGTTGGTCATGATATGGCGGATCAATACGGCGCGGAGTGCCCCGCTGGCGTCCCGAACATGGTCGGAGACGAAATGAGATAGTTCGGATTGCACCTGCTGCAGCCTTGGGAAAGGCGAAGTCCCACGGAAAAAACCACCACCCTCCCGACCCACCGCATCCGCTAGCGAGAATTTCCGCCCCATGCGCGCTTCTCGCTCTACCCTTTGTTTGTAGTCATCCTTGTCATCACCCATGGCTACGTTCTCCAAGCCCACAGTCTTCGTCAAGAAAGCCCCAAGGTAAAGCGCTGTGAACGAATGCTATGGGTGATGAACGGGGATGGTGGTCACGGCTGGTGCGACAGGTTGCACACCGGCGTTGACACTGCAGGGAGGGAGACAAAGGGTTATCGATCATGGACCGGGAATCCTCAATCATGCCGAATCCGGAAAAGGGGCGAGGCCTGCGCACCAAGGTGGCTTAATCATGTTGGTTCACGGCTCACGCTCGAGCTTCAGGGGGTAACGAACCAATCCCTTGGTTTCCACATCATGACTGGCCCCTTGACCGTCGTGGCTAGAATCATGATATCGTATTCGGGGATATACCATGGGGGCGTACTTTGGGAAGAAAGAACGCAAGATAGTTGGCCAAGTTTTTTGAACTGAAATAATTCGGCGGCATGAACCCTGACGATCGAGTAATTCGAGAGCTGTTGGCCGATGTCG